>Ga0070741_10004907_pt1 | contig 30593 bp, 14 predicted proteins | sample Coa_R1_4_FD_66440 | JGI IMG/M metagenome (GOLD analysis project Ga0070741, IMG submission 66440) | Surface soil microbial communities from Centralia Pennsylvania, which are recovering from an underground coalmine fire - Coalmine... | ecosystem: Environmental > Terrestrial > Soil > Unclassified ... | reverse complement strand
ACAGCCGTCGTGCCGGGACTCCCGCCGATTGGACTCGGCAAAACCAAGTTTGCCACCAGCGAAAAAAGTTTTGTCAGCCCGCGCGGCTCGGTGGAATACATTCGCCGCAATATGCGCGGGCTGGGAGAAACTTTTTCTGTCTCCACTTTGATTGCTCGCCTTGACCAGCGCATGGTGGGCAGCTACAACCAGCCCCACTTCAGGGGAAGCAGTTGGCGTTCATTGCTGAGTCTTTCTGCGGAACGCACATCGGAAAACCCTCTTTATACCGCGCGGCTGGGGGGTGCAACCTTCCAGCTCGAGCGTTATCTCACGCACGACGCCACCAAGACATTGCAGGTGCGTTATCAATTTCAGCGCACTTCGTTGACCAACTTGCTCATTCCGGAATTAGTCTTGCCCGAGGACCGTTCCGTGCGCCTCTCGGGAGTTTCCACTTCTTTCATTCACGACAAGCGTGATCAGCCTCTCGATGCGCACCACGGCATTTGGGACACCATTGATGTGGGGTTAAATCCTTCCGGCCTCGGCTCCAACGTAGACTTTGGGCGCGTGTTCGCCCGCCGCGCCATCTATGTCCCTTACAAGAAGTACGTGTGGGCCAGCAGCCTTCAGCTCGGGATGGCCAAGCCTTTCGCCGGGAGCCGTGTCCCCACCAGCGAGCGCTTCTTCTCGGGCGGTGCAAACTCCCTCCGCGGATTTCCCGTCAATGGCGCCGGGCCGCAGCGCATCGTGCCCGTCTGCAGCGACCCCCATGTGCTCTCCTCGTGCAGCAATATCCACGTGCCCGTGGGTGGTGACGCGCTGATGGTCTTCAACACCGAGCTGCGCGCCCCTCTTCCCCTCATTCCGCATTTGGGCGGAGTTATCTTTTACGATGGCGGCAACGTCTACGACCATTTCAGCCTCAGTCGTATTATGAACAATTACACCAATACGATAGGCGCTGGGGTCCGCTACTCGACCCCTATTGGGCCCATTCGCTTCGATGTGGGCCACCTGCTGGAGCCCCTCCCCGGCTTCCGCTCAACGCAATTTTTTATAACCCTGGGTCAGGCATTCTGACAGATGGGAGCTGCTTTCGCGGCAGATGAAAAATTATGTATCGGGGCCATGGGTTGGGCTTTGGCCCCCGAGGTTTTCAAGATAATGAAACCAACTCCGAAAGCGATCTAAATCAAATGTCTTGGAGCAAAACAATTCGGCGTATCGCAATCGGCCTCGCCGTTCTTCTGGTCGTGATCGTCATTGCCGGTTACTTCATATTGCGCACTGCTGCCTTTCACCGTTATGTGATCGCGCAGGTTGAACAGAAGATCCAGCAGGCCACCGGCGGCCGCGCTGAAATTGCAAGCTACTCGTTTGATCTGCGTCCGCTCGTCATCACGGTGAATCATGTGGTCGTTCGTGGCACAGAGCCGGCTGGAGCGCTGCCTTTGTTCCAGACCGATAGGATTGTTCTGGGTCTGAAGCTTGTTTCTCTTCTGCATGGCAAGGTGGACCTCACCGACATTGAAGTTGTTCATCCCATCGCCAATCTCATGGTTGACCGGAACTCGCAGACGAACGTTCCGCATCCTCAAACCAAGAGCACTTCTTCCACTAGTGTTTGGGACCTTGGCATCCAGCACCTGTTGATTTCGAACGGAGAGATTTATTACTCCAGCAAAGCCACGCCTCTGAATGCCGACCTGCACGATCTGTTGACCCGCGCTCAGTATGACAACGGAGAACGGCGTTTTGTGGGCGACCTCTCTTATCGTCGTGGCAATCTGAAGTTCGGCAGCTACAACCCCATCACGCACGATCTGGATTCGCACTTCACCGTCTCGCCCTCAGGCATGACATTCGAGCCTCTGGTCCTGCGGGTCGCCTCTTCTGAAGTCACCGTTCGCGCCGCCATTCAAAACTACAGCCAGCCCTCGATGAATGGCAGCTACCGCGTAGTGCTGCATACCGAAGATGTTCGCCGCACGCTCAAGAACTCTTCGCTGCCGCTGGGCGTCATTACCGTATCGGGATCTTTGGTCTACAAGGATATCCCCGGGCGCACTGCGCTGGAAACTGTCGTCTCCAAAGGCGAGCTGAATTGCCCGCAACTGCTGATGGAAACGCCCACGCTGCGGGGCGCTCTGTACCGCATCTCCGGCGAGTATGACGTTGCCAATGGAAATCTGAGCGCCCGCAATCTTCGCGCCGATCTGCTGGGAGGCCGGCTCAATGCCGATCTCAACGTGCATGACGTAGCTACCAGGCGCGTGTCGTCGTTGCGAGCTTCCCTGAAAGGGATTTCGATTCAGGATGCGGCCCGCGTCATGCGCAGCATGCAGTCGCCACCGCTTACCGGACGCGCCGCCGCCAATCTGCAGGCCAACTGGCACGGCAGCATGCAGGGCTTGCACGCGCTTGTGGATGCCTCGCTTCGTGGAGCAATCATTCCACCGCAACCAAAATCGCCCGCGACTCCGCTGACCGGCGTGATGCACGCCAGCTACACAAGCCAGGGACAAACTCTCACCCTGACCCAGGCACAACTTCAAACCCCGGCTACTTCCATTCAGATGAGCGGCCCGGTCGGCGATCGCTCGAACCTGCAGCTTCGGGCTATCAGCAATAACCTGCATGAGTTGGAAGGCCTCGCGCTGGCTTTCAAAACGCCCGCGGCCGCTGGTTCGCAGCCTTCGCCGCCGCCATCTATCTTTGGCTCTGCTTCGTTGAATGCCAGCCTGCAGGGCTCGCTGAAGCAACCGCGTATCACCGGCCAGCTTAGCTCGCAAAACCTGCAGATAGAGGATACGCACTGGCGCGCGCTGCAGGCCGGTTTTAGCGCCAGCTCGTCAGGAATCAGCGTGCAGCGCGGCTCGCTCGTCAGCGCTGGCCCCGGTAGCGTTCAGTTCGACGCTGATGTTAATCTGCGCGATTGGCATTACCTGCCTGCCGACCCGCTCTCGGTGCATCTCAACGTCAACCGCATGCCGATGGACCAGCTTACGCATCTGGCCAGGCTCAGTTATCCCATCACGGGAACGCTTTCCGCGCAGGTTTCAATTCATGGTTCGCAATTGAACCCGCTCGGCAACGGAAGTGTGCGGCTTACCCAGGCGCGCGTGGATGGAACCAGCATTCCCCAGGTTGCGATTGATTTCCAGGGTACGGGCGATGCCATACACTCGACGGCCAATGCCTCTCTGGCCGGGGGCGGTGTCAACGCCACTGTCACCTACTATCCCGCCAACCAGGGATACGCCGGGCGGCTTGACGTGCGCCAGATACACCTCGAGCAAATCGAAAAGGCGCAGACGCTGCATATCAGTGGCCTGCTCTCCGCCTCCGCCGCCGGGCGAGGCACGCTGCACGATCCTCAGCTCAACGCCAATGCATCTATCCCGCAGTTGCAGGTCAACAACAAGACCATCAGCGGAATCAACGCGCAGCTTAACCTTGCCAACCAGAGCGCCGACTTTCAGGTAAATTCCAACGTTGCCCAGTCATCTATTCAGGCGCGCGGAACCGTTGCGCTCACCGGTGACAAATACGCGACCGTTCGTCTCGATACCAAGGGCATTACTCTGCAGACGTTATTGGCCGCATATCTGCCCAATCAGCCGCAAGGTTTTCAGGGTGAATTGGAGTTGCACGCCACCGCCCAGGGTCCTCTCAGCAAGCCCGCGCAGATGCAGGCGCAACTGCAGGTTCCCATCTTCACCGCGTCGTATGATCAGGTGCACATTGGCGCGGTGCGTCCTATCGTGGCCGATTATCGCAACGGCGTTATCACTCTGCAGCCGGCGGAAATCAAAGGAACCGGTACGGACATCAACCTCGAAGGCGCGCTTCCCCTGCAGGGCAACCGGCGGGCAAATTTCACTGCTACCGGTGGAATCGATTTGGCCATGCTGCATCTTATTAATTCCCAGATCATCAGCCAGGGCAGAATTGAGCTCGATATCCACGGTACCGGCGTGACCACGGCTCCGGGCGTGCACGGCCAAGTGCGGCTGGTGAATGCAACTTTTTCCAGTCTGGATACGCCCATAGGAGTTGAGAACGTGAACGGCGTGTTCGCAATCGGGAACAATGAAATCCAGATCCAGAATTTCGCCGGCCACATGGGCGGCGGTGGCTTTACCGCCAGCGGGACCATCGCCTACCGTCCGCAAACCCAATTTAATGTCAGCCTGAAGGCCAGCCACATTCGCCTGCTCTATCCCGAGGGTCTGCGCACAATTCTCGATAGCGACCTGCTGCTTGCCGGCAACACGCAATCGGCGACTCTAGGCGGACGCGTGCTGCTCGACAGCATGTCTTTCGAGCAGGGCTTTGACCTGGCTACTTTTGCCGGCCAGGCCACCAGCGGGTCTTCCGTCAGCTCGCCCAGCCAGGGATTCGCCAACAACCTGCACCTTAATATAGCAGTGCAATCGGCCAGCGACCTGGGACTCACCAGCACCCAGCTCAGCCTGCAGGGATCGTTGAACCTGCGCGTGCAAGGCACAGCCGCCGATCCGGTGATCCTGGGCCGCGCCGACATCAACCGCGGCGAAATTTTCTTTATGGGAAAGCGCTACCAGATCCAGCGTGGAATCGCGCAGTTCAACAATCCCGCCCGCACCGAGCCGGTGCTGAACTTCGCCGTGACCACCAAGGTCAACCAATATGACATCAGCCTGCTGCTCATGGGTCCACTCGACCGCCTGCGCACGCACTATGTCTCCGATCCGCCCCTGCCGCCGGTGGATATCATCAACCTGCTGGCCCGCGGCCAGACTACCGAAGAAGCCGCAGCCGCTCCCGCCAACATGAGAGCCAACCAGGTGATTGCATCCGGACTGGCCGGCCAGGTCAGCGGACAGGTGCAGAAGCTGGCAGGCATCTCCAGCCTGCAGATCGACCCCCTGATCGGCGGCAACAACCAGAACCCGGGCGCCCGCCTCTCCATCCAGCAGCGCGTCACCAAGAACTTCTTCTTTACCTATTCCACCGATGTGACTTCGACCCAGGAACAAATCGTGCAAGGCGAGTATCAGTTCACAAGACACTGGTCAGGCAGCCTGGTCCGCGACCAGTTCGGCAACATCGGCATCGACGCCAGATACCATAAGACATTTTGAAGCATCAGAATGCCGGGCTTAGTTGCCGGAAACAACAAGGCCGCAACCTATGTTGCGGCCTTGTCGGAATCAGCTATTTCCGTTGGCTGTGCTGCTACTTCTTATCGTGCTTATGATGCGTATCAACAGCTGCATCGGCGCTGGTGCTGGAGTTCAGGCCTAACTCGGTGCTTCTCTGCTCGTGGCCGTGCTTCTCGCTCCGGGAGTTTGTTTCCGAGTTTACCCGGGTATTGCTGTCGGCATCGGCATTGACTCGGGCCGGGCTTTCGCCGTTGTTATTGACGCCGACGTTCGTCCTTGCGTCGGCGTTCACGCCTGCCTGGGTGTTAGAGCGATCGGCAATCCTGGTTTTTTCCCGTCTTTCATTTCTTTCTTTGTCGGCTTTGCGCTCTCTTTTGGCTTCTTCTTTTCTTTCTTTCTCGGCGCGTTTGGCTGCGGCTTTGGCGTCGGCGTCAGCTTTGGCGGGGGCGCGGGTGGCGGAGTGCACAGTGCCGTTTACGTTGTTATCCACATCGGCGCCCAGGCGGGTTGTGGAATCGAGGCCGCCGGTTACCGAGCCGGTCTGGCCGCCAACGTTGGCCACTGCGCCGGTCGAGCCCTGAACGGCGCCCCCCAATCCCAGTTGCGCGCTGGCGCTGAGCGTAACAGCGAGCGCGGCGGCAAAAGCCAGTACGAGCATTCTGCTGTGTTTCATTTTGGTTGTCTCCTGTGCTCAAAAAATTTTTATCGTGTGATTCAACTCACAATCAGGTAAATGCAAACACCGTGCCAAATCGGCGGAGCAATTGTAGGTAGCTGAAATAATAAGGACTTCCGGGGCGGACCGAGACAACAGATTTGCGATTTATGAAGTAGGATTTACGATTTTGAAGAACTTTTTCACCACGGAGACACAGAGACGCTGAGGAAAACAAGAATTTTGCAGCGGATCAACACACATCTAAAAAGTTCCCGGTTCGGCACGCAGCAAAATCTCCCTTCGTGTCCTTTGTGGTTAATCTTTTTTACTTCGCTTTTTTTGCAACAGGGTTGCACTTTGCTCGGAGGCTTCTTTTACCAAGAATCCCATTTTGGGATGCGATGGTTCAAGGTCAACCGCGATGCCACTCTTCTGCAGCTCTTCGCTGGTGATGGGGCCAATGGAGACGACCAGCGTCTTTGACAGCGCCTGCAGCACAGCGTCTTTCGCCTTCATCTCGTCTGCGATCTGCAGCAGGTGGCGCAACTGGGCGGAGCTGGTGAACAGGGCGACATTAATTTCGCCGCGGGTCAGGGCGCCGATGGCTGCGCGCAACGGGGCGGTATCTTCCGGTAGCATCCATTCATAGACCGGGACCGATGTGACCTGCGCTCCGCGCTCGGCCAAGCCTGCCAGCAATTCGGGGTTGGCGACGCCATATTCCTGCACAGCGACACGGCGGCCGCGCGTCTCCAGCAGTTTCGATTGATCGAGTTCGTGCAAAATTTCGCGCCACGTGTTCGGCTCGGGGATGGTCAGCGTAATGGGCACGCCCATCTCGCGGAGGGCGGCTACAGGCTTCGGTCCGCGGGCAACAACTGCCACGCTACTGAGCGCAGCTATAAACTTCTCCCGGGGATGCACGCTCTCGACCACGCGGAAGAGAGCGCGGGTCCCAACGCCGGTTAAGAAGATCACCACGTCGAGACGCTCTTTTACAAGCGCATCGGCAAACTCCAGGGCCTGCTTGTTCGATTCGAGCGGGACCTCGCGCATGGAAGGCGCCACCACCGGCTCACCACCGGAGTTGGCGATGAGCCTGGCCATCTCTTGAGCGCGTCGGCTTTCGAGCGTAAGTACTTTGAGTCCGGCAAAACCTGGGTTGGCCATATGTCAGTTCTCGGTAAAAAACAGGAGTTCACCGCGGATCTTCAAAGGCAGCTCCGCCTGCCTGTCAGACTAATGCGCTGCTGCTTGGGCGTCAAATCTCGGGCCTTCCCGTATTCCTCTGGGCATGGCAAACGTATAGAATCAAAAATCCGCGCTGAATGAGGAGTGATGAGAGATAACAGAAATCTTCAACCGGGAGATCGCCAACCGGCTTGCAGTGGCTGGTCGAGTTGCATCCGCCGAAGTCTCTTCTTCATTTTATGTATCGCCCCGGTCTTTGGGAACTGCTGCTTCGCCCAGCAAGTCCTCGACCAGGAGGCCCATCGCACCAGCGGGTCGGTCATTGACCGGACGGGAGCGGCCGTGCGCGATGCTCAGGTGATGGCCGTGCGTGACGGAAAAATCTTGGGCAAGGCCACGACATCATCGAGTGGCAGCTTTGCCATCAGCACAGACGCGGTGGTGGAGACGATCCGGGTAGCAGCGGCGGGCTTTGAAAACGCCGAGGTTACCGCGAACCATGGAGACAACGTTATTACCTTGCAGCCGGCGAGCGTTGCGGTAGAGGTGAACGTGGTGGCGAATCGCGCACCGTTGCCGACCGCGGAGACGGCGGAAAGCGTGGCCGTGCTCTCGCAAAACCAGATCAACTCTTCGGCCGGGCTCGCGCTGGATGAAGTGCTGCGCCAGGTGCCGGGGTTCACTTTGTTTCGTCGCTCGAGCAGCACTTACCTGAACCCGACGGCGCAGGGCGTTTCCCTGCGCGGCACCAATGCCAGCGGATCGAGCCGGGCGCTGGTGCTGGTGGATGGCATCCCGCTGAACGATCCGTTTGGCGGATGGATTTTCTGGGACCGCGTGCCCCGAGCCGACGTTGATCGCATTGAAGTGCTCAAAGGCGGCTCGTCAGAACTCTACGGGTCTGACGCTTTGGCGGGAACCGTCGCGCTGTTCACCCAGCCACTCGACATCACGCGTGTGACGGCGGAGAGCTCGTATGGCACCGAGAACACTGCGCTGGCTTCCCTTTCTGGAACGTTGCGGCGCGGCCCATGGGCGGGGAACCTGAGCGCCGAAACTTACAGCACCGGCGGATACAACCAGGTGGAACAAAGCCAGCGCGGACGGATTGACCAAAACATAAATTCAGAGCACGACAGCGGCTCGGTTACATTGCAATATGGGAATCCGCGGGGCAGCCGGGGATTGGTTCGCGGGGCCACGCTGCTGGAGTCGCGGCACAACGGCACTCCGTTCCAGATCAACAATAACCGGCTTTATGAAGTTAACTTGGGAGCTGACATTCAGACCGCCGGCCTGGGCACATTCATGACGCGCGCCTACGGCATGAACGAAGACTACAACCAGACATTTTCTTCGGTCGCAACCGACCGCAACAGCGAGACACCGGCGAGTACGCAACATGTCCCTTCACACGCTTTTGGAGCGAGCGAGCAGTGGTCGGCAGCGCTGGGCAAGCGCAATGTAATTGTCGCCGGAGTCGAAGGCAACCTGGTCAGCGGGGCTACACACGACACGGCGCTCACCAATCGTCTGCCGACTTCCCTTACCCGGGCGGGCGGGGAAGAGCGTGGCTTTTCTGTCTATCTGCAGGATATGATCCAGCTCACGACGCGTGACACCCTCACCATTGGTGGGCGCGTGGATGAATGGTGGAACCTCGATGGCCGGAACCTGGCCGTGGCGCTTCCCAAATTGGTAACCACGGCATCGATTGCGTTTCCGAGCAGGAGCGAACCGGCGTTCAGTCCGCGGCTGGCGCTGAATCATCGCTTTACAGACAACCTGAGCGCGTCCATTTCCGGATACAGGTCGTTCCGGCAGCCCACACTCAACGAGCTCTACCGCGCCTTTCGGCTGGGGAATATCCTCACACTCGCCAATGCCAACCTGCACCCGGAAAGACTTTCGGGGGCTGAAGCCGGAATAAGCTTCAGCGGTTTTGAGCAGCGCTTTTATCTGCATGGCGGTTTTTTCTGGAACCATATCTCTGAACCGGTGGCCAATATAACATTGACCACGACGCCGAGACTCATCACCCGCCAACGGACTAACCTGGGCGCGATCGGCACTACGGGAGTTGAACTGCAAAGCCAGATCCAGTTGACCAACAAGCTGACAATCGATTCCGGATACCAATTCGCCAACTCCAAAGTTTTGTCATTCGCGGCGAACCGGGCGCTCGAAGGGCTGGATGTTCCGCAATATGCCCACCATCAGGCCACCCTGGACCTTCACTACGCCTTTGCCCGCGGCTGGATGGCCGCGCTGCAGGCACGCGCCAGCAGCCGCCAATTTGAAGACGACCAGAACCTGCTGCCGCTCGGAGGCTATTTCACCTTCGATTCCTTTGCTTCGGCACCGCTGACGCATGGCTTGCAGCTGTTTCTTGCCGTCGAGAATGTGTTGAACCGGCAATATCTGATTGGAAGGACTCCGACTCCTTTGGTTGCTCCACCCATCACCGGCAGAATTGGTTTACGGCTGACTTGGCCAAAGCTTTAAAGACAATTTCGAGTTTCGAGACACAGGCAAGAACCGAGAATTCGCTGAAAGCCAGATTCACGGATTAACCCGGCCCGCCAGCCAGTACCTTCTCAATAAAAATTTCTGGCAAAAAAATGCCAAGTTGCGGCAACATAGAGAATAGAATCCAAATAAAGGATTAACATTCCAGGGAGAATTTAAAAACAAGATGATCTTTTACTTAGTGGCCATTGTGATTGCTGCCTTTTTCTGGGCGAATCTGGAAATTCACATCGAGGGCAGCCAGGGCTGGGCCGCCAACCTGCCTACATGGAAAGTGGACAAGCATATTCTGCTGGACCTGTTTTATGGCGGGCGGCCGCTCACCGGATACCACGTATGGGCGTTCTCTTCCGTGTTCTTCTTTTTTCATCTGCCCTTTTTCTTCCAGCATGCCTGGTCGTTGCGGATGGAAGGCTGCGCCATTGCCGGCTACAACCTCTTTTGGGTGATTGAAGATTGCCTGTGGTTCATTTTAAATCCGCACTTTGGCTGGTCAAAATTCAACAAGACAAGCGTATGGTGGCACAAGCGCTGGTTTTTGGGCTTGCCGCTGGATTATTGGGTGCTGGGCGGATTGGGCGCTGTGTTGCTTCATTTCAGCAAGTTCTGAAGCTTTCACCACAGAGGCACAGAGAAAACCTGGAGCCTGTTTTGTGAACCGCAAGATGATGGATTAACCCTCAGTTTAGAGCTGGCATTTCAAAGGCTCTGAACGATACCCTTCGACAGGCTCTCTGCACAGGCCGGGGGGGAACGCTACTAAGATCCACACCGACACCGAACCCTTTCGCTTTGCAAAAGGGTTCGGTGTCTCTGAGTACCGAGTACTGAAAACTGAGTACTGCTCTTAGAACGGCTCGAAAATATGCGAGAAAGCCCAGTTACTTTGCGAGACGCCGCTGCAGGTATCTGACGCGGCTGTGTTGCCGGCGCAGCCACCGTTGTCGCGCGATACCGACCAGAAGCTCAGGCGCGTGATGTTGCTGTTGGATTGCGCGTAACTCATCACGGTTTGCGCATCAGCCAGCGAGAAAATCTCACCCTTGGTGTCGTTCTGCCCAATCATGGGGATAATGCCTACATTGGCGTGCAGGCCGGCGGATTGCAACTGGCTAATGGTATCTGTGGCAGCCATGGTGGCATCGCTGCCCATATGAGAATCGGCTCCGCCGTAATCCATGGCCATGATGGTCACCACCGAAACCGGCGTGCCGAATTTCACCGCGCTCTGCACCACGCTAATGCCATTGTTATCGAGACCGGTTGGATTCACCGGCAGGGTGAGCGATATCACCAGACCCGGATTGGCTTTCGCCAGGTTGGCCAGCGCCTGGCTGCGGCGATCAATCGAAGTTGGGTCGCCCACGGCCGCGCCTTCGATATCGAAATCCAACATCTTGACGTTGTATTTGTTGATCACCGACTGATACGCGGCTTGAAGGCTCGATACGCTGGTGCAAACCTGCGCGAGTTCGGAGCCGGAGGCGCCGCCGAAAGAGATGACCACGTCTCCGCCGTTGCCCCGAATCGTACTGATGTAGCCGGCAAAGGTGTTCTCGCTGGAGATGGGCCCGAGACCTCCCCAAACGGGCGTACAGCCGCCGCCATCAATGATGAATGCCATGGTGAAAAACTTGATCCCCGAAGCAGAAGAGATCTGCGGCAGGTTGTTGGTCAGGCTCATATCAATGTAGGGCGCAAAGAACTTGCTGGTACTCTGGGTTCCTACAGTCAGCGTCACCGAAGCGCTGTGGGCGAGGCTGCCGCTGGTTCCCGTAATGGTAAGGGTGTAAGTTCCGGCAGCGGCCGTGCCGGTGGCAACTGTCAGAGTTGATGAACCCGAACCACTTATGGAAGCTGGATTGAAGCTGGCCGTCGCTCCCGAGGGAACACCGCTCACGCTCAGAGCAACGCTACCGTTGAAGCCGCCGAGCGCACTAATGGTCGCGGCATAGCCGGCGCTGCTTCCCGGAGTGACGCTTTGCGAAGCGGGCGTGGCGGCCAAAGAGAAGTCCGGCGTGCCGCCGCTCGAGTTCAGAGTGAAGTTGCAAACCATGGCTGAGCCCGCCGAAGCGAAGACTCCCCAGTTATTCAATTGCGAGACCGTATTCTGTTCGGTACGGAAGGCGAAATTGCTGCCCACCGTCTGCTCGCTCCCACCCGGGGCAGTCACAAAGATCGAGTAGGTATGCGCCGGAATGTTGATGACTTCGCGGAAGTGATAGGTCACGCCGCCCGTGTATGAAATGGGCGAAGAGGGCGCATACGTCCCACCGTTACGTGCCTGAATGCCCGCAGCGTTAAACGCCACCAGCGTGGCAAAACCGGTGTAGGCAGTTTGCGCACCATTGGAAAGTGCGATCACGCTATTGATGCCCGTAGCCGACGGCGTGGCATCGAACTGCACGGTGAACGTTCCGGTCTGGGCGGGTATGGCGGTATTCTGCCAGGTTGTGCCCGAGGTCAAACATTGCGTGGCTATCGGACTAATCACCAGCATCACCGTCATCGAATGTGTCAGACTGCCGCTGGTTCCGGTAATTGTCAGGGAATAAGTTGCGGCTGCGGCCGTGCCGGTTGCAATTGTGAGCGTGGAAGTTCCCGAGCCGCTCACTGACGCTGGACTGAAGCTGGCGGTTGCGCCCGAGGGAACTCCGCTTATGCTGAATCCTACGCTGCCGTTGAAGCCGTTGATGGCGCTCACGCTGGCGGTATAGGTGTTGTTGTTGCCGGCAGTCACAGTCTGCGAACCCGGCGTCGCCGATAAGGAGAAATCCGGCACAGGCTGCGGATTGACGGTCAAAGTTACCGAAGCCGAGTGCGTCAGGCTGCCACTGGTTCCCGTTATGGTCAGCGTGTAGGTTCCCGCTGCCGCCGTGCCGCTAGCAACCGTCAGCGTTGACGATCCCGAACCGCTGATGGATGTTGGGTTGAAGCTGGCCGTCGCTCCCGCAGGTACTCCGCTTACACTGAGCCCCACGCTTCCACTGAAGCTGTTGAGCGCGCCCACATTCACCGTGTAACTGGCGCTGTTGCCGGCAGTCACTGTCACTGTGCTCGGGGTTGCGTCCATGGTGAAGTCAGGTGCAGGGGTCCCCAGGGTGAAATTGCACACCATGGCCGAGCCGGAAGAAGCAAAGATGCCCCAGTTATCCAGGCTGGTCACCGTGTTCTGCTCGGTGCGGAAGGCGAAGTTGGAGGCCAGAGTCTGTTCGCTGGCGCCTGGTGCGGTCACAAAGACCGAGTACGTATGCGACTGCACGTTGACCACTTCGCGGAAATGGTAGGTCACCCCGCCGGAATATGACATGGGGTTAGTCGCCGTGTAGGTCCCGCCATTGCGCGCCTGAATGCCAACGGTATTAAACGCCACCAGGGTGGCAAAGCCGGTGTAGGCAGTCTGCACCCCTTTGGAAAGCGCAATCACACTGTTAATACCAGTGGCCGAAGGCGTGGCGTCGAAGGTGACCGTAAAGGTCCCGGTCTGCGCTGCTGGAAGCGCTGTGTTCTGCCAGGTCGTGCTCGAGGTCAGGCACTGCGAAGCTACAGGTTTGATTACCAGGGTTACTGAAGCCGAGTGCGTCAGGCTGCCGCTGGTACCGGTGATGGTCAGCGCATAAGTTCCCGCCACTGCCGTGCCGCTTGTAACCGACAGTGTGGAAGTTCCCGAACTGCTGATCGAAGCTGGATTGAATGAAGCTGTAGCTCCCGCAGGCACTCCGCTTAGGCTCAATGCAACGCTGCCATTGAAGCCGTTCACCGCTGTAACCGTCGCTGTGTAGCTGGTGCTGTTGCCGGCGGTCACAGTCTGCGAGCCCGGCGCCGCCGCCAGTGTGAAATCAGGCACCGGCTGCGGGCTGATGACCAACGTCACGCTTGCGCTATGCGTCAGCGTGCCACTGGTTCCCGTAATGGTCAGCGAATAGGTTCCTGCCGCTGCCGTGCCCGTTGCTACCGTCAGTGTGGAAGATCCCGAGCCAGTGATCGAAGCTGGGCTGAACGACGCTGTAGCTCCTGTAGGTACTCCGCTCACGCTCAGGGCCACAGTGCCGCTGAAGCCGTTGCTTGGGGTCACATTTGCCGTATAGACGCCGCTGTTCCCGGTCACTACTGTCTGTGAACCCGGTGTCGCCGAGAGGGCAAAGTCTGGCGGCCCGTTGACTGACAAAGTCACAGTGGCGCTGTGGCTCAGGCTGCTGCTGGTTCCCGTAATGGTCAACGTATAGTTACCCGGCGGAGTCGAACTGCTGGTCGAAACTGTCAAAGCCGAAGTCCCTGAGCCACTTATCGAAGTGGGATTGAATACGACTGTCGCTCCCGTGGGTAATCCGCTGGCAGCTAACGACACGCTGCCGCTGAAGCCATTCAGCGCGGTCACGGTCGCCGAGAAGCTGGCGCTGTTACCCGCGGTCACGGTTACAGAACTCGGGGTTGCCGCCAGCGAGAAGTCGGGCGTGGGCGTGCTGGAGTTGGCCATCTGCCAGGCAAAGGCCAGGGCAGAAGAGGCGGTAAGATCAATCGCCGGCTCGGTGGTGTTGAATGACTGGACGTTATCCACATAAACCGCGCCATTGCCGTTGAAAGGCGTAAAGCGGCTGCTCTGGTCGCAACTCTTCATATTGGTGAGCGAGCCGGTGGTTCCCTTGGAGTTTGGGCCTTCGACAACGGCGCCGCTCAGCACCGGCGAACCACCGTTGAGTGAGCCGAGCAGGTTGGCAAACTGGTGCTGGATGCAATCGGGAAATACCGTGCCGTCACCCACGATGAGCGATATCCCCCAGGCATTGGCGCCCAGAATATTGTCGAGCCAGCGCTCCGCGTGGGCGGCGTGCGTATTGGTGCCGGTCAGCGCCCCGTATTCGCTGGCCATGACGGAAAGTCCTCCACCATGGCTGGCGGTATCGTCAGTTGCCCAAGGGAAACCGAAGCCAAAAGGATCTTTGGATCCGGTGCTGGTGGCATTGTTCAGCTCTTTCTGAAAGTCAGCCAGCACACTGGCCTGGTTCACGGCCAGTCCGCCGGGATTGCCGGCTATCTTCAGAGCACGATACAACTCATAGTGCGCCAGTCCGCTGACGTCATAAAGGTTCAGTGTGTCTCCGGCGTCTCCGGGACCGGTCATGTAGGCATTGGCCCAATTGGCGGCCGCGGTCAGATAAAAATTAGGATCTGTATGCGGTAATCCGGCGGGCAGGTTCCCCGGCTGTAATGCCAGGTACAACTCGGTTGCCCCCAGTTCCAGGTCATCCCGCCACTCGGTTTCTCCATAAAAATCGAAGGGGGCCACGGACAGCAGGTTTCCGCTGGGCGAGGTGTTGGCGAGATCAAAAACATGCTCAGCAGAAAGCAAACACTGATTGGCATAAGCCGGATTACTGCTTTTGAAAACCTGATAGCAAACCGCGAAATCCGCGGCCAAGCGGCCAGCCATGTTGGGGCTGATCTTGGCTCCTGCACCACCTGCCGGGTTAATGAACACGGGACGATTGCGGATGAAGCGTGTGGTTGGGTCGGTGCCTCCCCAGGTATCATCATCCTGCGGCAGCCGCCAGATATCGTGATCGCTCACGATGCTGCTGTTGCCGGTGCCGATGCCCACCTGGTAGTAAAGGGTCTTCGAATTGTCGTCCCACATCTTCTGCAGCCAGTCGAGGCCGAACTTGAACTCGGCGGTAAAATTTGATCGGCTTGAGCCAGCGCCCATCTGGTTGGGGAAATCGCGCACCCCAACGCCCAGTATGGCGACCGTGTAGCTGTGCGTTTCCACGAACTTGATGTAATCGCCGGCATCGAACCATCCGCCCGAGGCGTCTATGGTTGCGCCCGTCGCGTTGGGGCCGCTGGTAATGTTGTCGTTGCTGTCAAACGCGGGGGTGTTGTACACGCCGGCATGCTGGTCGTTCAGGTGGGCGGCCGCGGTGCGCAGCGTGGACGCGATGAAGTTGGCGCCGTCGCGGCTGTTCTGGTAATAGGACAAGGTGTTGGCCAGTGCGCTTGCGTAGATGTTTGTGCCGGTATCAATCTTGAAGCTCGGCGAAGTGGCTGCCGTAGGCCCGGTCACCGCAATGGTGTAAGTGCCGGCGGTGGAGACGGAATCAAAGTCCAGGGCATAGACGTGTAGATAAGTTCCCCAGGCGCCGAGATCTGCCCCGATGGGAGCGGAAAATATGCTGGCACCGCTGGAGTTGAGGCTGAAAGTCGCTCCGCTTTCTGTCCCTTTCGACATCAGGTACGCCCGCTTGCTGGCTCCGGTCACGTAACCGAGCTGGTTGATGCGCACCACCGCGTTCTGCGCGAGCGCGGTGGCAGAAAGCAAAAACAGCGTGACTAAGATCGCGAAAAAACAAGACTGCTGGGGGTAAACTTTCCGGGCGTTCAATTTCAGTCGCATCGTTGTTCCTTTCGTCCAGGGGACGGCGTGGTTTGTCTGGCTTGCGGTTGCCTGATTTGCCTGATTTTTGGGTCGATCTTGATATGAGACGCTTTTTCACATAATGAAACCGTGTCTTATTAAAGCGTTTTAATAAGCCCGCGCATTCTATACCGGTCATTGTCTTTGTCAAGAAACTTTTTTTGTCTGGTGTTTTTGTCTGGATTTGCAGCGCGCCTGAAATGAGACACTCATTGGTGCATGACAATGCCAAAAAGAAGAAGCGACAGACCGCGACGAAAGGACAGCCATAGGATGACCATGTGGGCATCCACCGCAGAACGTACCGCAGTTTTCGAATCAGCGTTTGATCTGCGCTCATCTGCGCTGGATTTTGTTTTTTCTGGGTACTGGGGTTACCCTAACAGATGCCCTGACGGTGTGGATTGCGGTCACAAGCCATCGATTTTTTTCAAGAGTTCACGCGTTTTTTTAATTGATTTTTAGGACTAACAGACTTACATTCTCTACATATCCCCCACATATTTCCCCCTGCAGTTAATTGGCTATACGTTTTCTGGACCCTGAGCTGCATTTGCTGTCCAGAGCGCGCATGCCTGCGTTCATGGGAGAAACATTGTTGCGCTCAGTCCATGTTGGCTATGAGTCTTCGATAGAGCTCTGCTTTTCATTCAGCGGAAAATTTTTGTCGTTGTTCTTGCTTTTGCTGGCTGCTACCGCCGCAGCTGCCGGCCAGTCGTTCGGTTGCTTCGGGGCGCCTACCAGCTACGGAACTGGCTCCAATCCTCGCGCCATCGTTCTTGGGGATTTTAATAATGATGGCAAGCTCGATATGGCCACGGCTGGTTTCGGTAACTCTGTCTGTATTTTTCTGGGTAACGGAGACGGCACATTTCAGAACGCGCACTGCTACGGCTCCGGATTGGAAGCCTTTACCAGCAACTCCATGGCGGTTGCCGACTTCAACAAGGACGGCAACCTTGATCTGGTGATTGCCAGCGACAATACCAATAGCGTAGCTGTCTTGCTGGGAAAGGGTGATGGGACATTTCCGGCGCAGGTGAATTACGCGGTCGGAACGCAGCCCTTCGGAGTTGCCGCCGGCGACCTGGGCAATGGCAGCCCCGACATTGTTGTCGGAAATTCGAATGGTTCAAATATAAGCGTCTTGGTGAACAAGGGCGACGGTACTTTCAATGCTGCCGTGACCTATGCCGTACATGCGGCGCCCTTCAGCATTGCCATTGCCGACATGAATAAAGACGGAAAGAATGATGTCATCGTTGGGGATACTACCGGCTCATTCGGCAACATTGATCTGCTCCTCAGCAATGGCGATGGCACCCTGCAGAACGCGACATCTGTCGTTGGCATGCCGCCCTATCTCTCCAATATTGTTGTCGCTGATTTCAACAACGACGGCAATCTGGATGTTGCTGCCAATACCTTTAATGTCAATGGATATCTTTCCGTAGCGCTGGGCAATGGCGATGGCACCTTCCAGCCCGCGGTATCGATGGCCTCGCCGCTCTCCTATGCGCTGGCAACGGCTGATCTCAACGGCGATGGCAAACTCGATCTCGTGCTGGCCAACTCTGTAAACAACGTCTCGGACCCTTCTGCCAACAAGTTTTCGGTTTACCGCGGCCAGGGTGATGGAACCTTTACCCACGTAGCCGACTACATGACCAGCTCTGCCAGCTACAACATTGCTCCTGAGGGTATAGCCATCGGCGACCTGAACGGAGACGGCCATCCCGACATTGCTCAGGTAAACCAGAACTCGGGCACCGCGCAGATATTTCTCAACAGTATTTGTTCGATCTACCACTTCGCGATGAGCGGTCCCACAAGCTCAACTGCTGGAGTGCAGTTCAATGAAACACTTTCTATTGTTGAAGGGTTCGGCAACATCAACACCGGCTATACCGGCACAGTCCACTTCACGAGCAACGATGCGGCGGCAGTGCTGCCGGCAGATTCTACTTTGACAAACGGAACAAGAACCTTCCCAATTACATTGAAGACCGCCGGTAACCAGACCATTACCGCCACCGACACCGTGAGCAGCAGCATCACGGGAAGCGCCACAGTTACTGTTACTCCTGCGGCGGCAGCGATGTTCTTTGTTTCCATCCCGGCGCGCAGAACGCCCGGCGCTGCTTTCGATATTGCCATGCAGGTATACGATCCATTCCAGAATACCGCCACTGGATACCGGGGCACAGTGCATTTCACCAGCTCCGATGGCCGGGCTTCGCTTCCCGCCGATTACACATTTACCAGTGGAGATGCAGGCAGGCATGTGTTCCGCAATGCAGCAACTCTGCTCGCGCAAGGTACACAGACAGTTACCGCGCGGGACACAGTAAATAACTCCATTACCAGCACACGCAGTATCTTGATCGGGCCCGAGGCAGCATGTTTCCCTTCAGCACCGACCTATACCGCAGACAGCAACCCTTACGCCATCGCTGGCGGCGACTTCCGCCATATTGGCAAGACTGATGTCGCCGTGGTGAACATTAACAGCGGCGATGTGAGCGTATTTCTGAGCAACGGCGACGGGAGCTTTCAACCGGCGGTGAACTACCCGGTGGGGAGAACTCCGGTAGCGATTGGCGTGGGTGACTTCAATGGCGATGGAAAATTAGATATCGTCACCGCAAACCTGACAGACACCAACCTCAGTGTTCTTCTGGGCAATGGCGATGGGACTTTCCAGGCAGCGAAAAACACGCCGCTCGCTGCCTTCTCTAATCCACGCGGGCTGGCCGTCGGAGATTTCAATGGTGATGGGAAACTGGATGTCGCTGTCAGCCTTTCAGCCAATCCCTATCAGTCGGTGAGAATCATGGGAGGCAACGGCGATGGGACCTTTTCCGCGGGTTGGACCACACCCGTTGGAGGCCTTCCTGAGTTTGTGATTGCGGGCGATTTCAACGGCGACGGCGCATTGGACTTCGCGGTCGCGGATTATAGCTCGAACATCATCACCGTTGCCCTGAACAGTGGCAGCGGAAGTTTTCCCAACGATCCCAGCCATATCCATACTTATACGGTTGGTTCTGCCCCAAGTTCGATCGCCGTCGGAGATTTCAACCGCGACGGGAAGGCCGATCTGGTGGTAACTAATTTCAATGACAATACCATCAGCGTGCTGCGAGGAAATGGGAATGGCACATTTCAGAACGCAGTGAACTATCCCGTTGGAGTGAATCCAACTTCGGTGATCTCAGGCGACTTCGACGGCGATGGATTTGCCGATCTGGCCGTGGCCAACTCCGATCCCTTCAGCTTCAATCCGGGCACAGTGGGTATTCTGCTGGGCGATGGGGCAGGAAACTTCCAGGGCCAGCAAACATTTACGGTAGGATTGCAGCCCTTCTCGCTGGTCGCGGCCGATTTCAACGGCGACTCGATCACCGATTTTGCCGTGGCTAATGAAAACAGCGCCGGCAACGGAAACGTGAGCGTCTCGCTGAATCAGGTTTGTCCTGTGACCCATCTCGGAATCACCGCTCCCGCCAGCACCATTGTCGGAGAGCCGTTCACTTTCGGCGTGAGCGCGCTCAATGTCTACAACCGCGTCTTCAGCGGCTATACCGGCACCGATGTCTTCGGGACTTTCGGAAGCGGCCAATTTCCGTTCCCTTATACATTTGGACTCGCCGATAACGGCACCCACCAGTTTCCGAATGGCGCAATTTTTTTCTCGGCCGGGCAGCAGTACATCATTTCCCATGAGAGTCCCAACAACTCGATTTTTGGAGTAAGCCAGGCAATCACGGTGAGCCAAGCGAGCACGACGGCCACCCTGGCGTTGACCTCGGGCACGACGCCTTCAAATTATGGACAGCCGCTCACTTTTACCGCGACGGTTTCACCGCAGTTCAGCGGCACTCCCACCGGCACAGTCACATTTTTTGACGGGGCCAACTCGCTGGGCACAGGAACACCTGCCGGCGCAGGGACTTGGACATTCAGCACATCGGCCTTAACGCCGGGCTCGCATACGATCACAGCCTCATATGGTGGAGATGCAAATTTCCAGTCCAGCCCGATTTCATCGGGATTGACGCAGGATGTAAACCGCACCCCAACCAATGTCGTGATCGCAGTCTCTCCTATTCCGTTTCGCTTCCGCCAGAGCGTGACCTTCACTGCTACAGTGACCCCGTCAAATTCTGCGCCATCGGCGCCAACGGGTAGCGTCACATTTAGGGATGGCGCCACGGTTGTGTGTGCGGCGTCGGTAGATGTTTCTGGTCACGCAGCCTGCCAAACCAACCAGTTCGCCATGGGACTTCACGTGATCACCGCGGTCTATGCCGGCGATACGAACTTTGCGGGAAACAACTCGCCTTCCGTAACGTTTTATCGCTCCGCCAAACCGCACTAGGTACTATTTCAAAGCTCCAACTTTTTCCAGTTGCGCTTTCATGCCCGCCCAGCTCTGGCGGCTGGATTCCTCGGGTGTTCCCGCGCCGTGCCAGTGAGTTTCAAGGCTGACGGCGTGGCGGTAGCCATCGTTCATCAGAGCCCGGAACTGGCCGACCCAGTCAATCACGCCCTTTCCCATACACTCCCACTTCCATTCGCCGTTTGCCGCTTTGACCGAATCTTTGCAATGACAGTGGCCGATGCGATCCTTGGGAATGAGCTTGTATCCATCGGGATAAGGCACCTCATCATGGGTGGAGGCATTGCCCGGGTCCCAGTTCAACATGAAATGCGGTGTCTTGACTGCCTCCAGCAGTCTGGCGGATTCTGCTCCGGTGGCGGTGTTGCATGCAGGTTCGTTTTCCAGCATCAGGATCACGCCTTTGTCACCGGCTTTCTTAGCGGTCTCGAGGAGCTTCTGGTCTATGGCCGCGCGGAAGGGCGACTGATCTTCGATGCGCCAGAAATCGAAGCAGCGGACGCGGTTCGTGCCAAATGCCTTGGCCATGGCGAGGCTGCGCTCGAAGACCTCATCCTGCTGCTCGAAAGTGAAGTCGGCATTGAACTGGTCGTGGCTCTTGCCCGGAGCGGCCTTAGGGCTGTATTTGGATTTGGGTGCGCCCGGCCAATCGGTCTTGAAGAGCGGACTGGCAATATCAGTTACACGCAAATTATTTTTCTGCAGGATTCGGCGTGCCTCAGCCACCTCTTTGGCGTCGAGGTTGACGATGTTCTTGTCCCACATGCCGCGCAATTCAATCCATTGCATGCCAAATTCTTTCGACGCGACTTCACAGACGTGGCCAAAATCCTGGCCGATCTCATCGTTGATGACGGCGATCTTGAAGGGAGAGCGCATCGCGCCGGAGAAGGCAAATGAAGGAATGGATGAAGCCGCAGCTGCGGCTGCGGTCAGACCTAAACCGGCGAGAAAATCACGACGAGAGATAGAAAATGACATGGAAGCTCCTCCTGGCGGGTGACATTGTATGAAAAAACAGCTAAAAGCTCCAAGCTCTCAGTTGTCCAGAGAAGCAGCTAGGCACTAGCTTACCGTTCGCGCCGAGGCGGTGCTCACTTCCGGCCCACCCCGCATTCCGCATTCCTTTTGATGCGGGGAGGGCAATTTTATTTTTCGTCTGGGTTCAGATCACGAACGAACCGCAAGAGGCCCGTGCGAAAAAATCAGTCTGCCCAGGCCAGATAGCCGGGAACGATCATTCCCACCAGCGGAACAATCAGCAGAATGCCCCACCAACTGGGCTTGCCCCGTGCTTCGGCCACACCCATCCAGACGATGATAGCCATAACCAGGCTTACAAGGGGAATCAGGAAAAGCACAATCCACCATATAGGTTTCTTGGCAATGTTGAGCAGCAAAATAATATTGATGATCGGGATCCAGGCCATCCAGGGATTTTCGGTGTGCGTTTTGTTGGCGATGGTCTGAACAGCCAAAGCGATGTATACATAAGCCGCCAGGCCAATGAGCAGTACTACGATCATGACGCCGCCGCCAAGCAGCGCCGCAGCCCGGTTGTTCTCATCAGAGGACTGGGCAATAGCTCTTCCAACAGGAAGCAGCACTGCCATCAGAACCAGGAACAAACCCAGCAGCGAAAAGACACGTATACGTGCTTTCATTTGATTTCTCTCCTATGTGATTTGATTTTTATTGACAGCCGATAAGAGGGGTATGCCCGCCGACAAGCGGCACAAAATAGCGCAAGACAAGCGCGGCTTTAGATTTCGGCTGATGCGCAGACTGTAGCCCAATCGTATTGCCTTGTCAATACTTACGTTCCCGGTTGTATACCAATTCGATAACTTGATCTCAAATAAATATGGAGGCCAATTTCACATGACCTGCAGCGGTTGCGCATAGGCGAGTATTCACGGTATTGTTGCCGGTCACCTTATTTCTAATGAGCACTCACGCAGACCTAAGCAAAGAAGTGTGCGCCATTTACGTGGACATGGGCACCACCAACACGCGCGCCTGGCTTATGCGCGGCAGCCAAATTATTGCCCGCATCAACAAGCCGGTTGGGGTGCGCGATACCGCGCGCGATGGGTCAAAGCAACGCATCCATGCGGCGCTGCGAGAGACGGTTGAGACATTGCTGATACAAATCAAGAATGCCGGCAAAACCGCCAGTCTAAAATCGGCCGTGCCCATATGTGTTGCCGCCACGGGGATGATCGGCTCTCCGCTAGGACTGGCGGAAGTGCCGCATGTAGCTACGCCTGCCGGCGTGGCCGAGTTGGCGGCAGCTTCGAAGTGGTTGCAATTTCCCGAGGTGACCGATCTCCCCGTATTGCTTGTTCCCGGAGTGCGGTCCGGTCCAGGGGATTCAGACCTGCGGCCGGATTTGATCCATACAGTGGACGTCATGCGCGGAGAAGAAACTCTGTGCATAGGATTGAGCGCGCTTGGCTACGTTGAACCGCCTGCGGTGGTGCTGAACCTGGGCTCGCACTGGAAGGCGATTCAACTGGATGCCGAAGGACACATTGCATCGAGCACCACTTCGCTCTCAGGCGAGCTTATTCACACCGCCCAGACGCAGACGATATTGGCCGGCTCGGTGCCTCAGGAACGCGCAAACACGATCTCAGAAACATGGAAGCAGGCAGGCATGAAAGAGCAACGACGCTCGGGGCTGGCCCGCGCGCTGTTCTGCGTGCGGCTGCTGGGGCTGGCCAACCAGGGAACGCCAGATGACAGGCTTGCTTTCCTCATTGGAGCTTTTGTCGCGTCGGACATGGATGCGCTCATCGCACGCGGCGTGCTGGCGACCGATCAACAGGTGACAATCATTGGAAGCGAAGCACTGGGTGAAGCCTGGCGTAAATCGCTCGCCGCGGCGTCTGTGCCGGCAACCGTGCTCTCCGCCACTGAAACCGAAGACGCGCTGCTGACAGGCTTAAGAATCATCCTGGAGAAGAGTTTGACCACAAAGGAGACGAAGGGGCAGCACGGAAAAAAAGCCAGCCCGCAGATGAACGCAGAAAAACGCAGATCCAAAAGAAAATCACCACGGAGGCACTGAGACACGGAGAAAAACCTGGATTGGGTGACCTACCCTTACCGCGTTTTTTTGCGGAGGTGGAGGGTTCAGGCACGATATTGCTTTGAGTCCACCGTGGTTAAGATTCTTTTTTTCGTATCTCCGTGTCTTCGTGCTGAAATCCTAACGATAAGGGCATGAACAGTCCGACTGTAATTACAACAACCCCGATTGCCGAACGCGCGCGCAAGCGCATTGCGCGGCGCCTGCTTCCCTATCTTTTCTTTCTATATATCATCGCCTATCTTGACCGCGTGAATCTCAGTTATGCCGCCCTGGAGATGGGCGGCGCCTTGGGTTTTACCTCTGAGGTAATTGGGTTTGGCGCCGGTATCTTCTTTATCGGCTATTTCCTGCTCGAAGTCCCGGGCGCCATACTGGTGGAGCGTTGGAGCGCCCGCGCCTGGATTGCGCGCATCATGATCTCGTGGGGCATCGTAGCTGTCTTCACCGGCTTTGTGCACACGCCTCTCCAGTTTTATTCGATCCGGTTTCTGTTGGGAGCATCCGAAGCCGGGTTCTTTCCCGGGATTGTCGTCTACCTCAGCCATTGGTTTCGCTACGAGGACCGGGCCAAGGCGATGGCCATGTTTATGGCCGCGCAACCCATCTCCAACATTGTTGGCTCGCCAATCTCAGGCTTGCTGCTGGGAATACATTGGCTGGGGCTGGCGGGCTGGCGCTGGTTGTTCATCCTGGAGGGAATACCCGCCGTCTTGTTCGGCGTTGTCACTATTTTTTATCTTACGGATTGGCCGCAACAGGCGAACTGGCTGCCGGAAGATGAAAAACAATGGATTTCAGGAGAACTGGAGCGAGAAAAGAAGACGAAGCAAACCGGGGGATCTTTGACCTTACGGCAAGTCGTCGGAGTGCTGCTGTTGGCGCTGGCCTTGTTTTTCATGGCAGCCAGCGTCTACGGTTTTAATTTTTGGCTGCCGACCATCATCAAGAAACTGTCGGGGCTTTCGAACCTGCTCGTTACCCTGGTAGCCGTTCTTCCCTACTGTGTTGGGCTCATTGCCATATTGCTGGTGGGGTGGTCATCCGACCGTACCGGAGAGCGCCGCTGGCATGCTGCACTGTGCATGATTGTTGCCAGCATTGGGTTGGGATTGAGTGTGGTGTCGCACAGGACAGATCTGGCAATATTGATGTTTTGCCTGGCCGCGGTCGGCATGTATGGTTACCTGCCAGCCTTCTGGTCGCTGCCAACAAGCTTTCTCACCGGCACCGCCGCAGCTGCTTCCATTGGCGTGGTTAATTCTATCGGCAACCTGGGGGGCTTCGCCGGTCCGTACGCCGTAGGATACATAACCAAAAGAGCGCATACCTTCAGCGCGGGCGTGTTGTGTCTTTCGGCCTCAGCGCTGCTGGCCGGCGGATTGGTGTTGTTGCTGCGCATGCCAAAGCATGAAGCAAAACACGATTGATCTATTGTGAACCAGATTGGACGCAACCCGGTCTCGCGGTGGTCATAAAAAATGCCTCGCACTTAAGATAAGCACGAGGCGTTCCTGTATTTTGGCACTGGCTTGTTATCAGCTTCTTGATTTAAGCAAAGACTTCGCCGGGCATAGCTCGCAAAGTACGGCCTTCCAGGGTATCCCGTCTTGCCGGCATCTGTGCTTCAACCTCGCGCGAGTTGATCTGCTTACGTTCGATGCGCAGCTTCAGAGCGCGCTCGATCTGGCGAAGCTCAGAGACTTCAGCACCCGAAACCAGTGTCGAGGCCAATCCTTTGGCTCCCGCCCGGCCGGTACGGCCGACGCGGTGAATAAAATCTTCCGGCAAGGTAGGAAGATCGTAGTTGATCACATGAGCAACGTCGTGCACGTGGATTCCACGGGAAGCAACGTCGGTAGCTACCAGCACCTTGAAACGGCCCTCCTCAAAACCACTGAGGGCGCCGTTGCGCTGTGACTGTGAGCGATCGCCATGAATCATGGCGGCGGCAAAGCCGTCGCGCGCCAAATCCTTGGCCAGGCGCTCGGTACCGCGCTTGGTGCGGGCAAATACCAGGCTGCGTCCTTTTTCCTGATAGAGCAGGTGGCGTAGAACGTTGCGCTTTTCGGCTAAGGCCACTTCAAAGGCCTGCAGCTCCACATTTTCCGCGGGCTTCAGGATTGAGCCCAGAGCAACGCGCACCGGGTTCCGCATATATTGATGTACCAGCCCTGCTACTGATGCTTCGAGCGTTGCTGAGAAGCACAAGGTCTGGCGTTGCGCTGGCAACTGCGCTGCAATGCGGCGGATGGCAGGCAGGAAGCCCATGTCGAGCATGCGGTCGGCTTCATCGAGAACAAGCATCTTGACCTGCCGCACGTCTGCCAGCTTGCGGCTGAGAAGATCCTCAAGGCGGCCGGGAGTTGCGACCACCAGGCGAGCACCTGAGCGCAGCGCCTGAATCTGTGATTTTTCTGATACTCCGCCTATCACCAGGGCTGCCGGACCGAGTGCCTTGCCACGCAGCTTTTCGTATTGCGCCAGTATCTGCAAGGCAAGTTCCCGGGTTGGGACCAGCACCAGCACTTCCACGTTTCGTGAAGTGGTGGCCTGCAATTTTTCAATGGCCGGTATCAGGAAAGCAAGCGTCTTGCCGGTTCCGGTCTGCGCCGTGGCAAGAACATCTTTGCCTTCAAGGGCATGCGGAATGGCCGCTGCCTGCACAGGTGTTGGGGTTATAAATTGAGCTGATGCCAGCCTCTGCTGCAAACCAGCAGAGAGGGGCATTTCTGTAAATCGTGTCATTTCTAATTGTACTTTCTTTGTCATGAGCGGAGCTTTGCCTACGTATGCAGATTGCAATTCGCGAGTATGCATATTTTCAGGCTTGATATTTACCTATGTAGATAAACGCCGCTCGTAAGTTGAATTTCAACGCTGAGAACAAACGGAGAGCAGGAAAGGCGGAAATCAATGTCAGATCTTTGTTGGATCGGACCACCGCACCACTAGCGAACCGTGGGCAATAGCGCTAATTCAATATACCATCAGACTACCTTAATCCCAAGAACAAAACGCAGGCGGGAGTATCTGAAGTGGAAACCTGTCTTCTTCTGCAGTACTGAAAGTAGAGACTCATCTCGGTCCTTTGGACCGAGATGAGATTGGGACCACAGCCAAACGGAGTCCACGTCGCATCTCTGTTCATTCAACCTGCCCGAGCAAGGTCCGCTGCTCGGAATGAAAAAACATCAGGTTTCTGCTTTAGTGCAATCCAAACACTGACAACTGAGACGAAGTCCCTACATAGACTTTTCCGTTGGCAATGGTTGGCACAGTAAACTTCACCCCGTTGCCAGGGTTGTCACCAGCATTCAGGTTGGAGTTATACAGTTCAGTGGCCAAGTTAGCCGCGTCGAGTGCCCGCAGAACTGCCGATCCGCCATCGGCTTGGATGATCCAAACAATGCCGTTGCTATTGCCATTGGCTGAAACCGACGGCGTCGGGCCAAAATTTCCGATTCCGACCGTGCTTCGCGAAGTTGGGTTGGTGGAAAGCAGGCCACTTCCACCGGCATTGAATGCGTAGGCTTTGACCCTGTCACCTGAGCCGCCAAAGTAAACACTGTTATTCCAGAACGCCGGCATTCCCCACGTGCCGCCGACCGCGCTGCGGAGTTCCTGCACAATCTGTGTATCGCGACTGGTGCAGCTGGTGCAAAAGCCGCCCATGTTGTCGCGGTCGACAAGAGTAACGGTGCCCTCTTTCCCCACCTGAACCAACAGGTGGGAATGTTGCCCTGTCTGCGTCGGCAGCAACAGAACACCGCCGGAACCAAGGTCTACATCGCCACCATTCAAGCTGCCCTGGTTGAAAGGAGTGAAGTAGCTTAAAACCGGAAACGTGGTAGGCGGCATCCCGGCAGTAGGCGGCCCCACAGACATGATGCTATCGCCGTAATCCTTCCCGCCGGTGTTGACATCGAAAGTGCCATTCCCGGTTGCGAAGAATACATTCGTGCCATCACCAGCAAGGCCGCCGCCGGCCATCCAGATTCCCGACAATCCCGAGTTAGGAGAGGTATTGAAAACCGCCACCTGCGCAAGCGTCGCTGGATTATAGGCCATCAGCCAGCCATGATATGGCCCGCTGTCACAGTGCGATGCCCAGCCGATATAAACCAATCCGTTTTGCAGCAGCAGGCTGGTCCGGTTGTGCTCTCTCAATGCATTGAAGCTTACAATGCCGCCGCTGGAGCCGTCGCCGGTTCCCTTCACTGATGCCTGGATCACCACCGGCCCGCCAAATTTTTCGGCTCCGCTGGTGATATCGAGCGCATGCAGGCGCTGGAAGAATTTTCCACTCTCTTTGGTCTTCGACACTACATAGATCGTCCCGGTATTGGCGTCAATGACGGGCGTGCTCGTGATTCCGATCTCCGGCACCAGGTCGCCGCAGCCGGTATCGCCGTTGCTGTTCACCGTGCTGCCGCCAGGCGGAATCAAACTCGCTTTCCACAACGGATTGGCATTCGCTCCCGTATTACTATCGGCATCGAAGGCATAGACGCTATCGTGTTCGGTGGCGACATACACGACATTGTGAACTCCCAGACCGGCAATGTTTACTCCCGGCATGTACAGGGGCTGGGCGTAAATCTGACCATCGACGGCCTGCGAGAATTGCCTGCCAAAATGTGTCTTGTTGACCGTGGCTGGGGTAAGCATCGTCTCGCTGATATCCTGCCCGGTTCGGCCAATATCATTGTGATAGGTCACAACCGCGTATAGCACGGTAAGCTGCGCCGTACCGAAAATTCCCGTTATGGGATCGGTAGCGATGATTGTAGTTGGGCCGCCTCCGTTCATACCGGCTGCTTGGCCCGTGTTAATTCCGATGCTGGCAATGGTGTTGCTTGCCGACGTCCAGTTCACTGAATTCGTAATGTCGGCGGTGCTGCCGTCGGTGAGTGTCCCAGTGGCCGTGAACTGTTGATTCGCGCTCTGTATTATTGTCGCGTTACCCGGCGTCACTGCAATTGAGACCACCCCAGGAGGTCCCACGGTGAGTTGAGCTGTGCCGCTGATCATTGTCGCAGGGTCTTGAGCGGTGATGGTAACTGGACCGCCCATATTGCTCCCGGTTACCACTCCGGTATTAAGGCCAATGGAGGCGATGGCAGTGCTGGAAGAAGTCCAATTCACGCTGGAGGTAAGATCCTTAGTGCTGTTATCGGTGAAGAACCCCGTTGCAGAGAGTTGCCGGGTTGCGCCTTTCGGAACCGATGCATTGCCCGGTGTGATCACGATTGAGACCAGCACCGCAGGCGTCACCGAGAGCTGAGCCGCGCCAGTGACCCCAGTCGAGGGATCGTGGGCCGTGACGGTAATTGGCCCTCCAACATCGCGCCCAATCGCAAATCCGGTATTGCTGATGGTTGCAATGCCAGGGCTGGAAGAGATCCAGTCAACTGAACTGGTGATGTCGGCGCTGCTGTTATCGCCATACGTCCCAGTCGCGGTGAATTGTTGCGAAAGCCCTTTTGGCTTCGACGGAGTTGCCGGCGTCACCATGATTGAAACCAAAGGGGACGAGGTGACTGTCAAATGCGTAGTGCTGTGAAATGGACCGGAAATCGCGATTATCGTCACTGTTCCCGGTTTCAGCGGGGTGACAAGCCCGGCATTGTTGATGGTCGCGACCGTGTTATCCGAAGAGCGCCAACGGATATCGCTATTGATGGCAATAGCGTTTTTCCCGGCTGTGGGGGTAAATGCCCTGAAAGCCGTTAACTGCAGGGTTCCTCCCATCGCAACGGAGCCGGTCGCGGGCACAAAGACGAGTGTGCCCGCACCCGTTTGTGAGCTCTGGGCGCTCATGGCACCCGCCAGGACCAGGACCAAAGCAATGCCCTGAACCAGATAGATAGGCCTCCGTGGTGCGATTGGGTACAAGAATTCTCCTTGAGAAATGAGAAAGTTGAGGTAAACAACACATTTGGAGGAGGAACAGCCACTCTAAAGGCACCAGAAGAGCGAGTCAATCTGTGTTTGTTCGCCGATGAGTATCAAAGGTTGTAGAACCTGCGGACAGGTTTGAAATGACAATGGTTCATGGCTGCAACGGTCGGTTAGCTGAGATTGCTTTGAATCTCTTCTTAATTGCGGCTGCCATCGGAATTAAGACCGGGGTTAAGTGAATTTATTCGTCGCGAATTATTTACGGAAGCAGATGCTGTGGTTTATAAATGAGTTAACACCTGTGACCGTGCAGGATTCGACCCATTTTCGACGAAACCAACCTGATCATGAAAAAGAAGTCCAGGATTTTACTCGTAGACGATGAGCCTAATATTCGTGTCTTATTAACTGCAATACTTCAGTCGAAGGGATACATCGTCGACTGCGCCGAAGATGGATTCGCCGCCCTGCACAGCATCCAGACCAACCTTCCGGATTTGATTGTCTCCGATTTACGGATGCCAAACATGAACGGCTTCGAATTGCTCGCCGTGGTTCGAAATAAATTCCCGGAGATGCCCATTATCGCAATCAGCGGTGAATTCGTCGGTGAACGAATCGAGGGTGGGCTTGCGGACGCATTCTTTCAGAAAGCCCATTATTCTCCTTCGGATTTGCTCGCCGCAGTCGAGAACCTGCTCGAAGGCCGCCGGCCGGTCTTTTCAGGGGAACAGGAAATTCCAGTTTGGGCTCCCACCGGCGACGCGCCCGTGATGCTGACTTGTAATGAGTGCCTGCGATCGTTCCCCATCGATCCATGTGGCGAGCATAGGAATAATCAGAATGAAATCCAGTGCATTTTTTGCGGCGTGCTGTTGCGCTTTCGGCTTCTGGCAGTCACAAAACCTGCTTAGCCTTTCTTGGATTGCTTGTTAGACCTGTTGCAGTTGTTTCGTGAAGTCCGCGGCGCGCTTGCGGCGCAATAGCATTTATCCTAACCACCGGCAACAGCGCCCAGAACAATAAATGGCTCTGCCCCAGACGCTACCGCATCGGGCAACGGCGCATCCGGCGATTCGTGCGATAGATCCTCCTGACAGGCAAAGAATCGCAAGTACGACCGGCGCTGTTGGGTGTCGTGCTCGCGGATGGTGCCGCGCAGCATCGGATAGCTCGCTTCGAGCGCATCAAGCACAGAGCGTTGCGTAACCTGCCCTTTGATCTCGAGTTCGACGTCACCATGAACGCCCGCCAGCGTTCGCAAGTGTTGC
>Ga0070741_10004906_pt1 | contig 30595 bp, 28 predicted proteins | sample Coa_R1_4_FD_66440 | JGI IMG/M metagenome (GOLD analysis project Ga0070741, IMG submission 66440) | Surface soil microbial communities from Centralia Pennsylvania, which are recovering from an underground coalmine fire - Coalmine... | ecosystem: Environmental > Terrestrial > Soil > Unclassified ... | reverse complement strand
CGCCGCCACCCCGCCCCCGCCCTCGCCGAACGTGTCAATTGCGCAGTTGAGCTCACTAGAGCGTGTCAATGCGTTCGTAGGCGCAGCGGGACAGGGCCGATCGGTCCGGTATGCCGGTATTGCGCCGTGCGGGACGGCGCTCACGGCCGCCCAGGTGCGGCTCCTCGGTGCGGCGGTGGGCGGCCGGACGGGGGTGACGGTTGCGTTCGACGCCGACCGCGCCGGGCGCCGGGCCGCGACGCGGGCGTTTGACCTGTTGCGTGCCGTCGCGGACGATATCGCGATCGCGCCGCTACCGGACGCCGCCGACCCGGTCGGCTACTTTCGCGAGCACGGCCCCGCCGAGCTCGGTGCCTTGCTGGATGCCTCGGAACCCCTGGCGGATCTGGTGATCGACGCGAAGCTGGCAGGGTTCGAGCAGTGGTTCGGCTTCACCGACGGCAAGTTCCTGGCGCTGCACGCGGTGGCTCCGGTCGTCGCCGGGCTGCCGCCGGCGCAGGTGGCCCGGCAGGCGGCGCGTGTCGCGGACCGCCTCGCCCTCAGCCACGCCGAAGTCACCTGCGCTATCACCGCGGCGCTGGATCTTCTCTTCGCGCACGATTTATAATTACGTGCTAGGAGCACGGCACGGAATGGTGGGCATACCGTGATTGCGGAGATGATTGAGCCGGCTCGTTGCGCGGCGTGCGGCAAGGAGCTGCGCCCGTATCAGGGCAGAGGCCGAATAAGACAATATTGTAACGCGACCTGCCGCAGCGCGGCCAGACGCCGGCGTGAGGCAATTCGCTCTCACGCAGGCGGCAACGCCGATCGTGCGCAAGGTAGCTTGACAAAGCGATCGTCCAGTGTAAACCTGAGTTTCGCAGGAAATGCGGCAGGTGCGATGGACGAGACCGGCGATGTCGAGCGGATAGCCGGGCAGATCGGTGAGCTGGCAGTCCGTCTGGCGGGCGAGCTGACCCGCTTCGAGGGCTCGGGCGAGCCGCTGGCCGCCCTGGGTGCCGCACGCGAACTTGCCGAGGCTCTGGACACGGCGCTTCAGGCGACCGTGGACCGGGCCCGGGCGGTCGGCCGGACCTGGCGGGAGATCGGCGATGCGCTCGGTACGACACGCCAGGCCGCGTTTCAGCGGTTCGGCAGGCCGGTGGATCCGCGCACGGGTGAGCCGATGACCGGCGAGACACTGCCCGGCGCCGCGGACAAGGCGGTCGAGCTGCTAGCGGCGATCACGGAGGGGCGCTGGGCGGACGTGCGCCAGGACTTCGACGACCGGATGCGGGTCGCGGTGGACGAGGACCATCTCGCGAAGGTATGGGCGAGCGTCGTGGCATCGATCGGCGCCTACGAGGGGATGGGCGAGCCATTCACGCACCCGGTCGGTCCCCACACGGTGGTGGACATCCCGCTGCGCTGCGAAGCGGGCGAGGTAACCGGCCGCGTGGTCTACGACGGCGACGGCAGAGTCGCCGGACTGTGGCTGCGCCCATGACAGAAACGGGCACATGCCATCGGCAGTAGACCCTGGTTCGTGGCGCGTTCTTCGGCACGCTCGCCGCAGTGATCTGTGGTGACGATGTTGTTCTGGATGCCCCGGTGACCGCCAACCCGAACACCGGTTCGCATCTGCCGGCCCTGGCGAGCCGCTTGCAAGGGCGCGGCCCAGTAGCGCGTGTGGTCAAAGTTGCTTAACTTATTGATGGGCCGCGAGATCCAAAGCTCCCGTGGTAAAAAAGTGCTCTCTGTTAAGAAAGGCGCCAGATCTGCACCCTTTTCTAACATGAAGCACTTTTCTGACACGGAAGCGAGGTCTGGCGGGCAGGCATTACCGGCAAAACGGGCAAATTGCGGGCTCAGCCGTGTCGCTGCGGCTCGGGGGAGTGGGCTGGAACGGGCGCTGCAGGGCGACGGGGCGCGCAGGGGGCAGGGGGTTAGGCGCAGCGGGAGGTGGTGTGGCGGGTGCGGCGGAGCTTGGCCTCGAGTTCTTCGGCCAGGTCGACGCCGGTCATGGTGGCGAGGCCGAGCAGGCAGGCGGCCGCGTTCGCCAGTTCCTCGCCGACCTCGACCCGTCCCTTGCGCCAGGAGTCGAAGGCCTCCGCGACCTCGCCCTGAAGCATGCAGAACTCCAGCGGCACGTCCGTCAGGTTGAATCCCCTGGCAACCTTGTCCTCCCACACGCTCTGCTGCGCTGACCGGAAATCCACAGGTCCCCTCCGATCTCCGTTCCCGGTGTGCACCGTATCGTGCACGTGCTGTGGATCACCATGTGTATAACGCCGTGCCCCCTGTGGACCGCGGGCCGTTAACGGCACGATTCCTGTGCACAGCCAGGCGGTAAACGCGGCCTGGCCGGTGCGGGCGGCTGTGGACAGCGCCGCGCGGGGTGTGGACAGCAAAAATCTCGCACTTCCGAGCCGGGCTGGACCCGCGCAGAGCCATGCGTTATACATCGGATGTATGGCGGATCAATCAGCCGAATTCGCGGGCCTCGCGGCGCTGGTTACCGGCGGCTCCTCGGGCATTGGCCTGGCCACGGCCAGGCTGCTCGCCGCGCGGGGTGCGCGGGTGGCCGTACTCGACCGGGTCAAGCCGGCGGACAGCACCGATCTGTACCCGGTGGTGGCCGACGTAACCGACGACGCCGAAGTCCGTGCGGCCGTGGCCGATGTCGGCCAGGCGCTGGGCCCGGTCGCCGTCCTGATCAACAACGCCGGGATCGGCGCGGCTGGCACCGTGGCGGACAACGACGACGACGAGTGGCACCGCGTGCTAGACGTGAACGTGCTCGGCGTCGTCAGGACCACCCGCGCCGCGCTCCCGCAACTGCGCGACGCGGTTCGTCGGCACGGCCGGGCCGCGATCGTCAACACCTGCTCGGTCGCGGCCACCGCCGGGCTGCCCAACCGCGCGCTGTACTCGGCCACCAAGGGTGCGGTCTACTCGCTCACGCTGGCCATGGCCGCCGACCACATCAGGGAGGGCATCAGGGTGAACTGCGTCAACCCGGGTACCGCCGACACGCCCTGGGTGCAGCGGTTGCTCGACGCGGCGGACGACCCGGGCGCGGAGCGCGCCGCGCTGATGGCCCGCCAGCCCACCGGACGCCTGGTCACCGCCCAGGAGGTGGCCGCGGCGATCGCCTACCTGGCCAGCCCGCTCGCGGGCGCGACCACCGGCACCGCGCTGGCCGTGGACGGCGGAATGCAGGGCCTCAGGCTCCGGCCACGGCCGGACAGGCACCGGCCTCCGCAGCCCAACGACGGAAACATCGGGTTACATGGCAGGTATCGCTTCGGTATCAGCAACGTTTCCGGCGGTTTCAGCCCATTGACACGGAAAGACATCCGATCTATTTTCCTGACACACGCCCGCTAGCTCCCTCCGGGACTGCCAGGAGGTTCCATGTCAATGCGCAGACGCGTGGCTTCCCGCCGCGCAGCAACCACCGCGTTCGCCGCGTTCGCCGCAGCGACCCTGATCGCCGCCTGCAGCTCCAGCTCAAGCTCCAGCTCGCCGAGCACGGGCTCCGGCACGACGTCCGGTAACGCAGCCGCTAACAGCGGCACGACGACCATCGGCGTCGACCTCACCTACAACGACACCGCGTTCTGGGCCGCCTATATCAACTACGAGACCCAGTACGCCGCGCAACTGCACATCCACCTGCTCGGCCCGCTGCTGGCCGCGGCCAACGCCAGCCTCCAGAACCAGCAGATCGAGGAGCTGGTCAACGAGGGCGCGAAGGCGATCGTGGTGAACCCGGAGACCGCCACCAGCCTCGGCCCGGCGATCGCGTACGCCAACGCGCACCACGTCCAGCTGATCTCCGTGGACACGATCGTCGGCGTCGGCAAGGTGTACATGGTGGTCCGCGCCTCCAACACCGCGTACGGCCAGGACGCCTGCGCTTACATCAGCTCCAAGGTCAAGTCCGGCTACGTGCTCGACCTGGAAGGCGACCTGACGAGCTCCAACGGCGCGGACCGGACGAACGCGTTCAACGACTGCATGAAGGCCAACGACCCGGCCGTGCATGTGCTGAAAGAACCGACGCTCTGGACCGAGACGACGGCGGTCACCGACGCGCAGAACGCGGTGAACGCCTACGGCAGCCAGCTCAAGGCCATCTACTCGCAGTGGTCGAGCCCGGACACCGGCATCCTGCCGCTGCTCAAGTCCAAGGGCCTGACCGGCAAGGTGCTCGTGGTCAGCGACGACGGTGTCCCGTTCGAGATGTGCGATATCAGCAACGGCACGCTCAGCGCGTCGCAGTCCCAGCCGGCGAACCTGTACGCGTACTGGGCGCTGAAGTACGCACTGGACGCGGCGAACGGGATGTCGCTGAGCGCCGGGCAGCCCGGCGGCGGGGCGCCCACGCTGCAGAACGTCACCTACCAGGGCGACACGAACCTCGCTGACCCGGTCGTGGCGCCGTTCGTCACCAGCACGCAGCAGACGCTCACCGTCACCCCGGTGGACGGCCTGCCAGCTACCACGACCACGACGCCGGTCTCCGACGCTCAGCTCTGGGGCAACGTCTACGGAACCGCGCACGGCGGCGTGTGCAGCTCCGCCGCGTCGGGATGAGCGGACCCGCGGTTGCGGCGGCCGGCATCCACAAGCGGTTCGGCAGTACGCGCGCGCTGCGCGGTGTCGACCTGACGCTGGAGCCCGGCCGCTGCCTCGGCCTGGTCGGCCGCAACGGGGCCGGCAAGTCCACGCTGGTCTCGATCCTGTCCGGCATCTACCCGCCGGACGCCGGAGAGGTCCACCTGAGCGCCCCGCTGGCCACCGTGTTCCAGCACTCGATGGTCGTGCCCGGCATGACCGTGGCGGAGAACGTATTCCTCGGGAACCAACCGCGCCGGCGTGGCGGGATCGTCGACTGGCGCCAGATGCGCGAGCAGGCCGAACGGGTGATGGCCGACTGGGGCTTCGACGTGAAGGCCAGCACCCCGTGCGGCAACCTCACCGTCGAGCAGCGCCAGGTCGTCGAGATCGTGCGCGCGCTGGCGGCCGGCACCCGGTGCCTGCTGCTCGACGAGCCGACCGCCGCGCTGGAGCGCGGCGCGACGGAGCGCCTGTTCGAGCGCATCCGCCAGCTGCGGACACAGGGTGTGGCGATCCTGTACATTTCGCACCACCTGGAAGAGGTCTTCGAGATCTGCACCGACGTCGCGGTCCTGCGGGACGGTGCGAAGGTGCTCGCCGCTTCTCTTGGTGAGGTGACCAAGGCCGACCTGGTAACCGCCATGGTGGGAAACGTGCCTGCCCGCGCTCGCGCGCAGGTGCGGTCCGCTGCCGCCGCCGGCGAAGGCCGGCCGATGCTGACCGCCGAGGGCATAACCGCGGACTACCTCCGTAACGTGACGCTGACCGTGGGCGCCGGCGAGCGGGTCGGCGTCACCGGCCTGCGCGGGTCCGGGGCGACGACGCTGGCCAGGGTCGTGGCCGGCGCGGCCACCCAAGACGCGGGCACAGTCCATCTCAACCAACGACCGCTCAGACCGGGAGACCGGGCGGGAGCGCTGCGCGCCGGGATCGGTTACATCCCCGAGGACCGGCAGGCGGACGGCTTCGTGCCGCTGCTCGGCGCGGCCGAGAACATCGCGATGACCATCACCGACCGGATCGCCACGGCCGGGTTCGTCGGCCCGAAACGCCGCGAGGGGCGAGCCGCGCCGCTGGCCAGGCGGCTGTCGCTGGTGTCGGCCGGACTCGGTCAGCCGGTCGGCGAGCTGTCCGGCGGAAACCAGCAGAAGGTCACCGTCGCCAGGGCACTGGCCAGCGACCCCAAGCTGATCGTGGCGATCACCCCGACCCGCGGCGTGGATGTGGCCTCGAAGGAACTGCTGCTCGGCGAGTTGGCCAGGGTCACCGAACAGACCGGCGCCAGCCTGCTGCTCGCCAGCGACGAACTCGACGACCTGGTGATCTGCGACCGCATCGTCGTGCTGGTCCGCGGCGAGGTGTTCGCCGAGTTCGACCCCCCGTTTGACCGTGAGGCACTGATAGGCGCCACCGAAGGCATAGGAAGCCCATGATCGAGACACTGGAAAAAGCGGCCACGCCCAGCAGGAGCGCCGCGGCCATTTCGTGGATCCGCGAGGCCGCGCTGGTGCCGGTGCTCGGCGTGCTGCTGGTCGTGGGCGCGGTGCTGAACAACCACTTCCTGACCGTCTCCAACATGACCGGCGTCGGCCAGCAGGTCTCCGCGCTGGGCGTGGTGGTCGTCGGCGAGTCGCTGATCCTGCTGATCGGCGGCATGGACCTGTCGCTGGAATCCACCTACGGCCTGGCGCCCATGGTGGCGGCCTGGCTGATCGTGCCGGCCGCGTCGTTCGGCAACGGCATGATGCTCGGGTCGTTCCTCGGCATCGTGATCCTGCTCGCGATCGGCGTCGCCGTCGGGCTGGTCAACGGCCTGCTGATCGTCAAGGGCCGGCTGAACGGCTTCATCGTCACGCTCGGCATGACGATCCTGCTCGCCGGGCTGCAGAACGGCACGGTCAAGGGCCAGGCGCCGTTCAACCTGCCGACCGGGTTCGCCTATCTCGGGTCGGCGACGATCGGCGCGTTCCCGGTGTCGCTGATCGTCGCGGCGCTGATCTTCATCGCCACCGGGCTGTTCCTGCGCTATCACCGGGTCGGCCGGGCCGTCTACGCCATCGGCGGGAACCGGGACGCGGCACGGGCGGCCGGCATCAAGGTGGACCGGGTCAGGATCGGGGTGTACGTGGCGGGCAGCGTGCTCGCCGCGATCGGCGGCCTGATGGAAGCGGGCCGGGTCTCCTCGGTCACGCCGCAGCAGGGCTATCAGGAGGGCATCATCTTCGCGGTGTTCGCGGCGGCGGTCATCGGCGGCGTTTCGCTCCAGGGCGGCCGGGGCAACATGGTCGGCGCCGCCTCCGGCGTGATCCTGCTCGGCCTGGTGCAGAACATCCTCGACCTGGAGCAGGCACCCAACTACTGGATCGACGCGATCAACGGCGGGGTCATCTTGTTCGCGCTGCTCCTTGCCCGGGTGATCGGCGGCGAGGCGAGCGCCGAATGACCAAGATCACCGGCTTCGAGACCCACGACGTCCGGTTCCCCACGTCCCGCACGCTGGCCGGGTCGGACGCGATGAACCGGGCGCCTGATTACTCGGCCGCCTACGTCGTGATCAGGACGGACTCCACCGACCCTGGGCTGTCCGGGCACGGGTTCGCGTTCACCATCGGCCGCGGCAACGACGTCCAGCTCGCGGCGATCCGGCTGCTCGAGCCGTTCCTGGCCGGCCAGGACATGGAGGAGGTGCTCGCCGACCTCGGCGGCCTGCACCGGCGGCTGATCGGCGACAGCGCGCTGCACTGGCTCGGCCCGGACTGCGGCGTCATGCACATGGCCGTCGGGGCGGTGCTGAACGCCTGCTGGGACCTGGCGGCCCGGCAGGCGGGCAAGCCGCTGTGGCTGCTGCTCGCCGAGCTGACGCCGGAGCAGCTCACCAGCATGGTGGACTTCCGCTACCTGACCGACGCGCTCACCCCGGACGAGGCACTGCAGATCCTGGAGAGCGCGGTCCCCGGCCGCGCGGCCCGGATCGAAGAGCTAACCCAGAACGGCTACCTGGCGTACTCGACCGGACCCGGCTGGCTCGGCTACTCCGACGAGCTGATGGCCGAGCTCTGCCAGCAGGCCGCCGCGGACGGTTTTACCCAGGTCAAGCTCAAGGTCGGCGCGGTTCTCGAGGACGACAAGCGCAGGTTCGCCCTGGCCAGGGAGGTGCTCGGGGAGGACTTCGACATCGCGATCGACGCGAACCAGGTGTGGGACGTGCCGGCCGCGATTTCCTGGATCGGTGAGCTGGCGGCGTTCCGGCCGGCCTGGGTCGAAGAACCCACCGCGCCGGAGGACGTGCTCGGCACCGCGGCGATCCGCGCCGCCGTCCGGCCGGTGCGGGTGGCGACCGGTGAGCACGTCGTCAACCGGGTCATGTTCAAGCAGCTGCTCCAGGCCGGCGCGGTCGACGTCATGCAGATCGACGCGTGCCGGGTGGCCGGCGTGAACGAGAACATCGCCAACCTGCTGCTCGCCGCGAAGTTCGGCGTTCCGGTGTGCCCGCACGCCGGCGGAGTGGGCCTGTGCGAGATAGTGCAGCACATGTCGATGTTCGACTACGTCGCGGTGTCCGGCACGGCCCAGGGCCGCAAGATCGAGTGGGTCGACCACCTGCACGAGCACTTCACCGCGCCCGCCGTGGTGTCCGGCGGGCGCTACCAGGCGCCATCGGTCCCGGGCGCGTCCACCGAGATGCGGGCGGCATCGCTGGCCGACTACGCCTATCCCGAGGGAGCCGTGTGGCGAAGCTGAACCTGGGGCCGCTGGTCTTCGGCGGCGGCTCCATCGGCGGTCTGTACTCGCCGGTGACCGAGGAAGAGGCGCGGGCTACGCTCGCTGCCACGTGGGACGCGGGGATCCGTGCGTTCGACACCGCGCCGCACTACGGGGTGGGATTGTCCGAACGACGAATCGGCGACTTCCTGGCCGGGCTGCCACGCCAGGAATTCATCGTGTCCACCAAGGTGGGTCGCCTGCTCGTTCCTGCTTCGGGACCGGTGGAGGGCGCCGACGATTTCTACGGCACGCCAGAGCTTTCCCGGGTGCGCGACTACACCCGGGACGGAGTGCTCCGCTCCCTCGAGGAAAGCCTCGGCAGGCTGCGCCTTGACCGGGTGGACATCGCGCTGATCCACGACCCAGACGACCATCTCGTCCAGGCCTTGGACGAGGCGGCCCCGGCGCTCGCCGAACTCCGTGACCAGGGCGTGGTCGGCGCCATCGGCGCCGGGATGAACTCGGCGGACAAGCTCGCCTGGCTGACCGAACGCGCGGACTTCGACTGCGTGCTGATCGCCAACCGGTACAGCCTGCTGGACGACACAGCGGACCGGGCGCTGTTGCCGCTGTGCGCCGAACGCGGCATCAGCGTGCTGGCCGGCGGCGTGTTCAGCTCCGGCATCCTGGCCGGCGGCGACCGGTTCGAGTACGCGCCGGCGAGCGCCGAGGTCAAGGCCCGGGTCGCCAGATTGCGCGACATCTGCGACCGGTACGAGGTGCCGCTGCCGGCCGCCGCACTGCGCTACGTGCTGCGGCACCCGGCGGTCACCGCCGCGGTCGTCGGCGCCCGGGCGCCCGCGGAGATTCAGGCCGACGCCGCCTATCTGGCCCGCAGCATCCCGGACGCTCTGTGGGCCGCGCTCACGGCGTGAATTCCTGGCCGCCGACGACAACGCGGGTCAGCCGGAGCGATCCGTGCAGCACCGTGACTGCCACGGTGCGCCGGCCGGCGGCGTCGAACCCCTGCCGAACCGTGCCCCACGCGGTGCCGTTGGACCAGAACCAGACGGCGGGCGCGGGCGCCGCGGCGAACGTCATCACCCCGGTGTGCCCGTCGTAGCCGAACCCGGTCTGCGCCACGATAAGGCCCCAGCTCGCCAGCGCACGGGCGTAGTGATGCCCGCATTCGGCTTCGTCGAACGGGTTGCGGCGGGCGCCGGCGTAGCGTTCGCGGACGGCCGCCACGACGTCGTCGGCCCGGTCCGGCGCGCCGTGCTGGGCGAGGCTCGTGGCGTACAGGTACTCGGCGCCGGTCCAGGTCTCGCACCAGTACGGCGCCGGGTGGTCCGGCAGCCCGCCGGGATAGCTGAGCACGATGTGGCCCCGCTCGCCGTGCACCGCATAGCTGCGTACGTAGCCGGTCCAGTTGCCGAAGTCAGCGATGTAGTTAAGCCTGTCTATGCTGTCCAGCGCCGCCCTAGCGTGCGCCGGGTCGAAGACCAGCGGCAGCCCGGCGATGCGGGCGCAGGCATCGCCGGCCAGCTGGTCGATCAGGCAGCCGTCGCCGATCTGGAACTCCGGCTCGTCGGCTCGGTCGGTGCCGAGGTCGAGGTGGCGCAGCCGGGGCGCGATCCGTCCGAAGTCACCGGGCGGGATCACCCGCTGCCGGTAGTAGGCGCCGTTGAACAGCGCGGTCTCGGCGGCTGCGGCGCCGGCCGCGCGGAGCTTGCGGCAGGTGGCAGCGAACTCCCCGTCGCCCGCCGCGGCGGCGAGTTCAGCCGCGGCGCCGAGCGCGGCCAGATACCAGCCCTGCACCAGCGGGTTCGGGCCGTAGTACTCGACGTCCATCGTCGTGTGCTGGGCGCCTTCGGCCAGGCCGTCGGCGTCGGCGTCCCAGCCGCCGGGCTGCCACGCGAACTCGACCGACCGCCGGCAGGCCGGCCACAGCCGGGCCAGCCACCGGTCGTCGCCGGACAGCTTCCACTCCCGGTACAGCTTGACCACGCAGCCGAACTGGCCGTCGGCGGCGACGTCGCGGCGCTCGCGCGCCCGGTCCAGCGGCAGCATGATGCGGAAGCTCATCGCGCCGTCCGCGGCGGTCGCGTGCAGGTACTCCAGCTCGCGCATGCGCCGGGCGAGCCCGCCTGATGAGCATCGGGGCGCTGCGCGCGATCGGCGAGGCGGGCCTGTCGATTCCCGCGGACATCGCGGTGGTCGGCTTCGACAACGCGAGCTGGGCGACCGCGCTGCGCCCGCCGCTGACCGTGGTCACCCAGCCCACCTATGAGATCGGGCAGACCGCGGCCGATCTGCTGCTGCGCCGCGTCAGCGGCGAGAAGTTCCCGCCCAGGCGCATCGTCCTCAAGGCCCAGCTGGTAGCCCGCGCAAGCTCCGTCCGGGGCACAGACTGTCGAATGGCGCGGGATGCCGACGTTCCGGGTTAGTACGCGCGGGCTCGCGAGAGGCCGGCCGCGCTTTTCCGGCCGTTCGATTGAGGCTCGCCGACGCGTATATAGCCGAACAACGTGGTGGATTCTCCCTTTGCGGTAACTTAACCGTCGGATACGAGGGTCAAGTTACCACGATGGGGCTATCCTCCACGTTGATGTAGGGCAGCCTGCCGCGCGCACCACCAGGCGCGTGCCGCACGCCGCACAGGCTGCCGGGTGATTACGGAACGGAGGCCAGCCACTGCTCGACGCCGGCGATGTGCACGGTGGCCCAGGACCTGGCCACCTCGGGCTCGTGCGCGGCGAGCGCGGCGAGGATGGCCCGGTGCTCGGCCAGCGTCTGCGCGGTCACCCCGGTCTGGGTCAGCCCGCGCCACACCCGCGCCCTGGTCGTCGGGCCGGACATCGACTCAAGCAGTGATGCGAGCACCGAGTTACCGGAACACGCCACGATGCGGCGGTGAAACTCCAGGTCGTTCTGCACAAGAATTTCTGGTTGAGGATCGGGGCCGACACTGTCCAGCAGGTCGCGCAAGCCGGCGGCCTCGTCGGCGGTGATGCGCTCGGCCGCCATCGCGGTGGCCGCGGGCTCGAGGATGCGGCGGACGCGGAGGAATTCCAGCAGCGTGTCGTCGCGGTGGAAGTCGACGATGAAGCTCAGCGCCTCGAGCAGCAGCCGCGGTTCCAGGCTGGTCACGTACGTGCCGTCGCCGCGCCGCACGTCCAGGATGTTGACCAGCGACAACGCGCGCACCGCCTCGCGCAGCGAGTTCCGGGACAGGCCAAGGTCGGCGGCCAGGTCCGCCTCGCGCGGCAGCCGGTCGCCGGCTCGCAGCGCGCCAGACGTGATCATGGCCTTGATCTTCTCGATGGCCTCGTCGGTTACCGCCACGGCTGGCCCCCACATATGGAAACATCGGATGTCTGGAACGAGTATACGGAGCGATAGTGAGAATTGCCCTGCATACACGGGTGCGCGCGGACCGGATCGCCGAGTACGAGGCGGCCCACCGCGAGGTGCCTGCTGAGCTGACCGCGGCGATCCGGTCCGGCGGCGCGACGGCGTGGACGATCTGGCGCAGCGGGACCGACCTGTTTCACCTCATCGAATGTGCCGACTACCCCGCGCTGCTGGCCAGCCTTCGCGACCTGCCGGTCAACATCGCCTGGCAGTCCCGCATGGCCGGCCTGCTCGACACCCCGCACGACTACTCGCGCGGTGGCGCGGACGCGGGCCTGCCGGTGGTGTGGACCCTGTGAGCGAAGCGAAGGCGACGCCTCAAAGCGCCCCGCCCGCGAGCTCACAGAAGACAATAGATTCGCACCATCACCTCTGGGATCTGGGCGTGCGGGAACAGCCGTGGCTGGCGCAGCCCGGGCTCGACGTGCTGCGGCGGAGCTTCCTCGCGCCGGACTACGCGGCGGTCGCCGCGGCCGCCGGGGTGACGGCGAGCGTCGTGGTGCAGACGGTGGACCTGCCGGAGGAAACACCCGAGCTACTGGCGGTCGCGGCGGACTCGGACGTGATCGCCGGCGTGGTCGGCTGGGTGGACCTCACGGCCGCCGACGTCGCCGAGCGGCTGGCGTCGTTCGGCGACACCGGTGCTCGGCTGGTGGGCATCCGGCACCAGGTGCAGAGCGAACCCGACCCGGGCTGGCTGGTCCGGCCGGACGTGCTGCGCGGGCTGGCCGCCGTCGCGGGCGCCGGACTCGTGTACGACCTGGTCATCACTGCCGGGCAGCTTCCCGCGGCGATCGCGGCGGCCGAAGCGGTCCCGGATCTGAGGTTCGTGCTCGACCATCTGGGCAAGCCGCCGATCGCCGCCGGGGACCTGGAACCCTGGGCCACCGATCTGCGCGGGCTGGCCGCGCTGCCGAACGTGGTCGCCAAGCTGTCCGGGCTGGTCACCGAGGCCGAGGTGGGGCACTGGCAGACGGCGAGCCTGCGGCCGTACGCGGAGGTGGCGCTGGAGTGCTTCGGCGCGGACCGGCTGATGTACGGGTCGGACTGGCCGGTGTGCACGGTGGCGGCCGGCTACGACGAGGTGCTGGCCACGGCGCGGGAGCTGACCAGCGGGCTGTCCGCGGCCGAGCGGGACGCCGTCTTCGCCGGGACCGCCGCCAGGGTCTATCGGCTCGGCTAGTCCGTGGTCAGAAGGCCTCGATGCGGATGAACGCGTTGCGGTCGGCGGAGCAGCCGGCCGGCGGTATGCGGACGGCGACGACGCCGGCGGTGAGGATGCTGGCCACGACCGGCGGCAGCAGGACGGCGAGCGGGATCGCGGTCGCGATCAGCAGCGGCAGCAGCGCCAGGCCGGTCAGCGTCGCCGCCGCGACGGCGGCGCGGGCGCGGGCGGGCCGGGTGCCCGAGTTCAGTCCCAGCGGCCGCGCGAGGAGGCCGAGGAATGCGCCGTTCAGCAGGCCGGCGGCGGTCCCGATCGGAATCCCCGCCCCGACGCCGAACGCCAGCCCAGGCAGCAGCATGCCGTCGGCGAACGCGCCGAGGACCAGTCCGTAGATACCGCCGAGGCACAGGCCGGCCTTCCAGCCCGCGGCCAGCCACCATAGCATCACTCGCCCGGGATGATTCCTTACGGCCAGCTGCAAGGTCATGAAGCGGTCCTTTTCGAGTCGGTCACCCGCCAGGGCGTGGAACACGTTCCCTCACCATCGCCCATATAGCTAGTTAGCCAGGTATCTAAATTGCACGTCAAGCCACATCTATTGGCTGCTTGCCGAGGGTGCGGCGACACGGCATACTCTGGCCCGAAATGTTCCCCCTCTCCGCGCGGCTCCGGGCCCGGCTGGCCTGGGGCGCCGCTCTCGCGCTCGTCGCCTCCGGGCTGTTCACCGCCTACCTGGTCCAGTCGCGGTCCACCGGTGCGGACTCGGACGGCTCGTCCATCGCGCTCCAGGCGTGGGACATGCTGCACGGGAACATGCTGCTGACTGGCTGGTGGCTGGGGGACGTCTCGTTCTACACGACCGAGCTGCCTGAATACCTCGTGGTTGAGGCCATCCGCGGGCTTGGGCCCGACGACGTGCACGTCTGCGCCGCGCTGACGTACACGTTCCTGGTTCTGCTGGCGGCTCTGGTGGCCCGAGGCCGTGCGACCGGGCGCGCGGGCGTGGTCCGGGCCGCGATCGCCGGCGGGATCATGGTCGCCCCCGCGCTCGGCTACGGCACGAACACGCTGCTGCTGTCGCCCGATCACACCGGCACCGGGGTGCCGCTGCTGGTGCTCCTGCTGCTGCTCGACCGTCTCCCGGCGGGCTGGTACCTGCCGGTGATCATGCTGTTCGGGCTGGCCTGGGGGCAAGTTGCCGACCCGCTGGCGACGTTCGCCTTGGCCATCCCGGTCGCGTTCACCGGCCTTTTCCGGGTGTGCTTGCGCCGTTGGGTATCCGGCTTCCGTACCGACTCGGGATGGTTCGACCTCGCGCTGGCCGTGGCGGGCGCGGCCTCGTTCCCGCTGGCGGCGGCGGCGCTGCGGGGCATCCGCCTGCTTGGCGGCTTTTACGTGCCGGGCGTCCCCGGCCCGCTGTTCGCGAGCGCGTCGGTGCTCACGGCTCAAGCCCGGACGCTCGGTCAGTGCGTGCTGATGCTGTTCGGCGGGGACATCATCGGCTGGTACCCGCCGACCGGCATCAACTATCCGATCGCCGTGCTGCACCTGGTCGGCGTCCTCCTGGCGGCGGCGGGGTTCGCGGTGGCCATCGGCCGGTTCTTCCGCACCACGGACCGGGTGTCGCAGATCCTCGTGACGGGCCTGGGTGTGGTGCTGTTCGCCGGCTGGCTCGGCACGCACATGGCCAGCATCTTCGACACCCACGAGATAGCGGTCGTGCTGCCGTTCGGCGCCGCGCTGGCGGGACGCCAGCTGGGGGACTGGGTCGCGCGGATCGGGGCGGGCTGGTTCCGCTGGGTGCGGCTCGGCGTGGTCGCGGTGCTGGCGCTCTCGCTCGCCGGGTACTTCGCCGCGCTCGGGTACGGCGCCACGCAGCCCGGGCAGCCCGCGGCGAACCAGGACCTGGCGCAGTGGCTCGTCGCGCACGGCCTGCGGGAAGGCCTGGCCGGGTACTGGCAGGCCAACTCCGTCTCGCTGGACAGCCGCGAGGCCGTCGAACTGGCCCCCATCTACGGGCCCGCGCCATACATCTGGGAGTCCAGGTATGTGTGGTACGACCCGGCGGTCAGTTACGCGAACTTCGTGGTGATGGTGTCCGCGCCGCCGTCGGACCAGGTATTCGCCCGTCCGTCGGTGATCCTCCGGGATTTCGGCAAGCCGGCGCGGACGTATGAGTTCGAGCGGTACATCATCATGGTCTGGAACAAGAACCTGCTATCCAGCACGCTGACCGTCAACGCGGCCGGCGTGCAGCTCACCCGGTTGCCCGCCGAGGGCGACGTGCCAGCCGGCGCCCACTTCACCGGCTGAGCCGGGCGGCGTTTAGCCGGCCGGCAGTTAGCCGGCTGGCCGGCAGCCGGGCGGCGTTTAGCCGGGCGGGCCGGGTCGTGTGCGCGGGCCACGTGCGAGGGCTTGCCGTCCGCGTGCGGCTGCCGGTTTCAGCTTGAGGTCCTCGTGGGCCCTGGCGAGACGCCACTCGGCTTCGGCGGGATGCACCGACAACCCGGCCTTGGCCTGGGCCAGTAGGTCCGCCTCGGTTTGCAGCGAGCCGGACATGAGTCCGCTGGCCCAGTCCTTGGCGGTCCGGGCAATCGCGAAGTACTGGGCGATCGCCGACGCGATCCCGAAGTACGGGCCGAGCGAGGCCAAGACCCCGGTGCCGTTCGCCGTCGGCTGCGCCGGCCGGGACGGAACCGGACCGCCGTCGATCAGGTCGTGCCGGAGCGTCAGCAGCGCCGCCACGTCCGCCTGATCCTGCTGGCTTATCGCGGCGTCGACGAAGTGGAGCAGGTCTTGGCGGATGATCCGGTGAGCGACGTCGGCGATCGGGACCGGATTCGCGGACTCGTTGAGAACAGTGACGCACGAGCGCGCGGTGCGGATGAGGTCGCGCGGCAGGCCACCGGACCAGGCGTGGCAGAACAGGGCGGCGGAGTACGGGAAGTACCGGACGCGGGCGCGCAGCAATTCGCAGGACTCCGACGCGGTCATCGGCGGGATCTCGATGACCGTGTCGAAGGCGGAGTCGAACGTGTCGCGCAGCGGGACGCCGCGGGTCGCGAAGCTGCGCAGGGCGTCGTCCGAGACCGAGATCACGAAGTGCACGCCGTCGATGTGGAACAGGTCCTTGAGGCCGTTGATGATTTCCGTGGCCCGTGCGGCATCGGCGATCTTGTCCAGTTCGTCGATCGCGATGAGGATCTGTGCGCCGCCGCGCAGGTGGTGCCGTTCCAGGTAATCGCGGAATTCGGCCACCCAGTCGGCGTGGCTCAGCTCGCGTTCGGTCCAGGTGCGCTGCCGGCCCGCGCTCGCCGAGACACCGTACCGCGCCACGCCCGCGGACTTGCTGCTGGTCAGCGACAGCGACCCGGTGATGCGCTCCAGCGTCTGCTGCGCGAGCTCGATTTCGTCCTGTGCCTGCACGCTGAACCGCCGCCGCCCGCCGGCCGACACGTTTTTGCTGGCGAGGATCTTGCGGACGGTGGTCGCGTAGATGACCTTGACGAAATCCCCGCCCGAGGGATCAGCGGGCGCGGTCAGCAGCACGCCGACGCGGGCGGCCCGCGTGTCGGCGGTTCGCGCCGGGCGGACGAAGTACCTGCCGATGCTCGACAACGAGGCGGGATCCGGTCGGCTCGTGTTACACAGCAGCCTCAGCAGCGTGGACTTGCCGGCGCCGCGGGCGCCCACCACGCCGATCGCCGAACTCAGGTGTCCTTCGACGAGCCCGAGCACCTCGCGGAAGCTCGCCGACTGGACGACGGTGGGAGTGCCCGACTCCACCAGGCTCGGCGCGCTCATCGGGGCCAGCAGTACGCCACTGGACTGCTCGTCCCTGAGCTGGGCGACCTGCCGTGCCACGCTGGACAGGCAGGGGATCAGTTCCTCGCCGACGAACCGGCCGTACGCCGTCAAGTACTCTCGCTGGGCGCGGTGGTGCCTGCGCCGGCCGATGAGCTGGGCGAGCATTCCCAGTAGCCAGCCCAGGGCGCCGCACGCGAAGGCGACCACCGTGGCCTCGTGGATGCCCCTTGTGGTCGGCGCGTATGCCGCGGCTCCGAGAATCGTCAGCAGCGAGAGCCATGCGAGCGTGCGCCCGGTGCTCGATACCTTGCTCCAGATGCCGGTGCGATCGGTGAATGACCGCGCCGCGCGCCGGTAGCCGGCCAAGCCGGCGGCCAGGCTTTCCGCCAGGCCGGCGCGCTGGTCCCACAGCGCGGTGAACAGGTCCGCCTGCGACACGCCCGGGTCGTCGGCGAGCACCTGGCGAGTCAGCAACGCGAGTCGCATCGGCGTAATCGGATCGAGCGGGTTGCCCGCGCCGCTGGCTTCGTCCCGGTACGCGGCGAACACGCGGTCCATGATGTCGCCGCTTTCCTCGACGGATCGGGGCGCATCGGGAGCCGGGGTAGAACTCACCCCCGCACCTCCGGGGTTGGTGCGGACTTAGCGGGACGGACTGCGACTAAGTATGCACAGCACGAATGCCGTGCGGAAGTAGGCCGCGCCGCTGGGGGTAGCTAGACTTGCGACGACGCCTCTGCCATCCGTGACCTGCGCGGGAGCGGTTCTGAGGTCTTGGCCCCGGTCCTGGTGTTGCCGCACCAGGCCGGGGTTTACGCATGTCAGGTACCGTCCTCCTGGCCGCCGGCCGCCTCGGCGAGCAGCTGGGCGACCTCCGGTGGCACGTTGCCGGTGCCGTCGAACCCGCCGGCCGCGTGGATTGCCTGCCATGTGGCCACGCCGGGGAACGTGCCCGCCGCCAGCTCGGCGAGCACGCCGCGGACCCAGTCGGCTTCGGCCTGGCGCATCGCGAGCTGGTATTCGGTCTCGATCAGGAACAGCCGGGGAATCTGCTTCATCGCGGCGGCGAGGTCGGTCCGCGAGCGTTCGATCTCCGCGTCGAGCACCTCGAGCCGGTGACGCAGCAGGCCGACCACCTCGTCCGGCGCGAGCTGGCCGGCGTCGGACAGCCCGGCCTCGAACCTGGTGTACTCCCGCTCCGGGTCGCCGAGCAGCTCGCGCAGCCAGTCCTTCAGCTCGGCCTGGCCTGACGCGGTGATCTGGTATGTGGTCCGCTCCGGCTGGCGCCCCTCTCGGTCGACCTGCACGGCCTGGATGAAGCCGTTCTTCTCCAGGTTCTGCACGACCGTGTAGAGCGATCCCCAGTTGATCTTGACCGCCTGGTCCTTGCCACGTTCCCGCAGCACGGAGGCCATCTCGTAGGGGTACATCGGACGCTCAAGGAGCTGCGCGAGCAGCGTCAGTGCCAGCAGGTTGCCTACCTTGCGCCGCTTCGGCATGCATACCCCTCAGCTGTCTGTCCACGAGTTCTCGTCATCAAGTGCTCGTGTGCGAGTATAAGTGGGCGAGCACTCTGCACACAAGCGCGCCGCCCGCGGCCAGCTTGGGCCATGATCGCGATCGACCGCAGTGCGGTGGAGGAGGCCACCACTGGGCCGGCTTCGAGGACTGACCACGCCCGCCGGCCGCCCCGGGGCGTTCGGCTGCGGGCGCACCCTCGAACTTTCCGGACATTTCAGGATTTGGAAGGGTTTACGCCCCTCCAGACCCTGCTGCTTATTCCGGGGGTTGCTTGGTCCGCCGGCCGGTCAAGCAGGCGGGGACGGGCCTCGATTAACGTGGTAGTTTGTCCCATCGTGGTAGCGGGATCCTTGTTTACGAGGGTCAATCCACCACAAGGGGGCAATCGTCCACGTTAATTGACAGGCCGCTGATGCGCTCGTATCCCGGCAGTCGCACAGTGCACTCCAGCCACAGACCGCGGCCTGTGGCAGCCAGCCGCGCAAAGGCGACGATCGCCACCACGCTGCTGGCCGACAAGATCCAGGAGCTGCGTTCCTGACCGACTGACCGACTGACCGACTGGCCGACTGACCGACTGGCCGACTGGCCGATGACCAGCTAGAGGTCCATCGGGCTCCCGGACTGCTCCCGGTGCGCCGCGCGGTCCTCGGCGGCCTCGGCCATTTCCTCCGCTGACGGCGGGTTTCCGCCACCCTCGGGCACCGGGGCGTCGCGGCGCGGCATGACGCTGCGCCCGCCGCCCATGTGCTCGCCGCCTTGGACCAGCCCGCGCATCGGCTGCACGTGCCGGTTATCGCTGCCCGGTCGCCGTGCCGCCCGGGCCACGAACCCCAGCCAGATCGCCAGCGACACGACAATGACCGCGCACATGATCCAGATTCCGGTAACTGTTCCGTTCATGCTCCCCCTCTACCCAGCATTTTCGGTGTAACCGGACCGCGGGCGGGCAGTGCGAAGCGGATGACGGATTCGCTGCAACTCGACAATGACATCGCTTACCAGCTCAGGGAGGCTGGCCAGCAGCTTCGGGTGGACTCGGTGCGATGCAGCGCCGCGGCGTCGTCGGGGCACCCGACGTCCTCCATGTCCGCCGCCGACCTGATGGCGGTCCTGCTGGCCCGGCACCTGCGCTATGACTTCGCCGACCCGCGTGCGCCCGGTAACGACCACCTGATCTTCTCCAAGGGCCACGCCTCGCCGCTGTACTACAGCATGCTCAAGATGGCCGGCGCGATCACCGACGAGGAGCTGCTCAGTTACCGCCGCGCCGGGAGCCCGCTGGAAGGGCATCCGACGCCGCGGCTGCCCTGGGTGGACGTCGCCACCGGCTCACTCGGGCAAGGTCTGCCCATCGGCGTGGGCGTGGCCATCGCCGGCCGGGATCTGGACCAGCTCCCGTACCGGGTCTGGGTACTCTGCGGCGACAGCGAGCTGGCCGAAGGGTCGATCTGGGAGGCGGCCGAACACGCGGGTCACGCGGGCCTGGACCACCTGACCGCGATCGTGGACGTGAACCGCCTCGGTCAGCGCGGTCCGACCCGGCACGGCTGGGACACCGCGGCCTACGCGCGCCGGTTCGCCGCGTTCGGCTGGCACAGCATTGAAATCGACGGGCATGACGTCGCCGCGATCGACACGGCGTTCCGCAAGGCGGCCGAGCACGCCGGCCAGCCGACGGTCATCCTCGCCCGGACGAAGAAGGGGCGCGGCGTAGCGGCCGTCGAAGATCGCGAAGGAGCCCACGGCAAGCCGGTGCCGGATGCCGAGGACGCCATCCGTGAGCTGGGCGGTGACCGGCATCTGTCGGTCGCGGTGACCCCGCCGCCGCCGGACCTGCGACCACGCCGGTTCCCGGTCAGCGAGGGGCACCTGCCCGCCTTCAAGGCAGGCGACGCGGTCGCCACCAGAACCGCGGCCGGCCAGGCCCTGACCGCGCTCGGCAACACCCGGCCCGAGGTGGTCGTGCTCGACGGCGAGGTCGCCGACTCCACGCGGACGCAGTACTTCGCGGACGCGCACCCGGACCGGTTCTTCGAGTGCTATATCGCCGAGCAGCAGATGGTCGCCGCCGCGGTCGGCATGCAGGTGCGCGGGTGGATCCCGTACGCGTCGACGTTCGCCGCGTTCTTCTCCCGCGCCTACGACTTCATCCGGATGGCGGCGATCAGCAGGGCCAGTATCCGGCTGGTCGGCACGCACGCCGGCGTCGCCATCGGACAGGACGGCCCGTCGCAGATGGCGCTGGAGGATCTCGCCGCGCTCCGCGCGGTACACGGCAGCACCGTGCTTTACCCGTGTGACGCGAACCAGGCCGCCCGGCTGACCGCCGCCATGGCGGACATCAGCGGGATCAGCTACCTGCGCGCCAGTCGTGGCGACACCCCTGTGATCTACGATCCGGAGGAGGAGTTCCCGGTCGGCGGCAGCAAGGTGCTCCGTTCGTCACCCGACGACCAGGTGACGCTCGTCGCCGCCGGCGTGACGGTGCACGAGGCGCTCGCCGCGGCAGACCTGCTCGCCGACGACGGCGTGTCCGCCCGGGTCATCGACGCGTACTCGGTCAAGCCCATCGACGCCGTGACGTTGCGCCAGGCGGTCAGCGAGACGGGCCGGATTCTCACCGTCGAGGATCACTGGCCGGAGGGTGGTCTCGGCGACGCGGTGCTCGACGCGCTCGCGTCGGGCGGCGGAACCCTGCCGGTGGTGCACAAGCTGGCGGTGCGTCAGATGCCTGGCTCGGCCACGCCCGCCGAGCAGCTTCAGCTCGCCGGCATCGACATGGTGTCCATCGCCGCCGGCGCGGCGGATCTCATCGCCGGCCGGTCCGCTAACTAAGCTACTTAACCGGACTGGCATCGAGGGAGTACACCGCGTAGGCGCGGCGCAGTACCGGGAGCGCCACGTTCCGCACCGGTACCCCGCCCGGGGTGATGCCGCACTCCTGGCCGGCGTGCGCGTGGCCGTGCACCGCGAGGTCCGCCGCCGCGCCGTCCGCGGCCTCGGCGAGGAAGTAGCTGCCGAGAAACGGGTAGATTTCCGGCGGCTCGCCAGCCAGTGTGTCGGGCACCGGCGCGTAGTGGGTCAGCGCGACCCGGACGTCGCAGTCCAGCGCCCCCAGCGCATGAGCGAGGCCGTCGGCCAGCCGCCGTGAGTGCCCGACGAACTCCTTCATCTGCGGCTCGCCGAACTCCGACGCGCACCGGCCGGGGAACCCGCCGCCGAACCCCTTGCTGCCGGCCACGCCGAGCCTGCCGCCGGGCAGGTTCAGCTCGATCCCGGTGCCCTCGAGCACGTGGATGCCGGACAGCCGCAGCACCCTGGTGATGTCCGTCTGCTGGTCGCTCTGGTAGTCATGGTTGCCCAGCACCGCGACGACGGGCACGCCGACGTCGCCGAACTCCTCGGCGACGATCTCGGCCTCCGCCATCGTGCCGTGCTGGGTGAGATCGCCGGCCAGCAGCAGCGCGTCGGCCTGCTCGCCGAGGCCGTCCAGATGCGGCCCGATGGAACCGCGGACGTCCGCACCGAGGTGCACATCGCCCACGGCGGCTACCCGGATCATGGCGTGCGTACCTCGGTGAGCATCACTTCATTGCGCAACGCGATTTCCGGCGCCTCCTCCGTCAGGACTTCCGCGGCGACCGCGGCCACCAGCGCGCGTCGCTGCTCGCCGGCCACTTCGCCGCGCAGGCTGGCGATCCCGCCCGCCACCTCGACGCGGATGCCTAGCTCGTGGGTCCGCGGATCCGTGGCGAGCGCCTGCTCCAGGCGCCCGGCCAGGTTCTCCAGCTCAGCGGAAGCGGACCCCGCCGAAGCGGGTCCCACCGGAGAAGCGGACCCCACCGAGGCCGGCCCCTGGATCACGTCGAGTTCCTCGAGCAGGACCAGAAAGGCGCGGGCGAACGCCGATCCGTTCAGCGCCTCGCGCACCTCGCTCCAGTCGACCTGTTCGCGCATCGGCCGGACGCACGTCAGCGTCAGGGCGAAGTCGGCGTGATGCTCGGACATGGACCGGAGCATGGACAGCACGATGTCGGTGGCCCCGAGCACCGGCATCTCGACCGCCGCGACGTTGATCCGCTCCGCCCGGTCGAGCAGCTGCCAGTTAACCGGCTGACCGGCCAGGACATAGATGAGGTCGACCATGCGGCCCTCGTCGAAGGCCTTGATGAGCCATCCTTCCGGCGGCCGCTCCACAGTCATGCCGGCGTCGGCGAAGACGACCGCGGCGGCATCGGAATCCTCGGCGAGGATCACGAAGTCCACGTCGTGCACTGGCGGCGCGCCCCCTCGCGCGTAAGCCGCCGCGCCCCCGGCGAGTGCGAACGGAATGCCGGCCTGCTGAAGGATTGAGGCCGCCTTCTTCATCGTCTCAAGCAGCAGGACTTGGGGGTGGCTCATCGCAGAGAGCTACCCGCTCCGGTACGGCTAAACGCGGCGTTTGCCCGCGGTGCGGCCGGGTAGCCGCGATCACTTACCCGTACTGAGACATCACGGGAGGCACATGAGCACCGCACAGCACCAGCGGATCGCGGCCGTGCTGCTCGACCGGTACGGCCGGGGGTACGCGGACGAGGCCGGCATCCGGCTTGCCGACAAGCCGGGCCCGCTGTACCAGCTGCTGGTGCTGGCCACCCTGCTCAGCGCCCGGATATCGGCGGACGTCGCGGTCGCCGCGGCCCGCGAGCTGTTCGCCGCGGGCTACCGCAACGCCAAGGCGATGAGCGCCGCCAGCTGGCAGGACCGGGTGGACGCGCTCGGCCGCGGCCACTACCGCCGCTACGACGAGCGGACCGCCACGATGCTCGGCGACGGCGCGGGCCTGCTCATCGATCGCTGGCACGGCGACCTCCGCCGCATCCGCGAGGAGGCCGGCAGCAGCGACGAGATCGCGAGCCTGCTCACCGAGTTCCCGGGCATCGGACCGGTTGGCGCCGGCATCTTCCTGCGCGAGGCGCAGGACATCTGGCCCGAGGTGGCGCCGCACGTGGACGTGCTGATGATCAGGGGCGCGCGCAAGGTCGGCCTGCCGAGCCAGTCCCCGGGGCTGGGCGCGGTGCTCACCGCGAGCGGAGAACCGGCCAGGCTCGCCGCCGCGCTGGTCCGCGTCGCGCTCAGCGACCGTGCCGCCGGCGAAGTAACCGCGTCGCTGTCCAGGCAGGAGGCGCGCGGATGAGCCTGCCCGCCGGCCAGCAGCGGACCCTGCACCAGATCGAGCGCGCGCTCCAGGTCAGCGAGCCCTACCTGGTGTCCAAGTTCGCGATCTTCACCCGGCTCGCCACCCCGGACGGGCCGATCGGAAGGGAGCGGATCCACGCGCCGCGATTCCGGCTTAAGCCGCGTCTGCGCGCCGCGATGCTGGCCCCGGTGGCGATCGGATTGCTGATCACCGCCATCACGCTGGGCGGCACCGCGCACGGCTCTGGCGGTTGCCTGCACGGGTGGCGTTCGATCCCGGCCGCCCCCGCCCGCGGCGGCGCTGGCTGCGGTGCCGAGATGCAGCCGGTCCGCTCGGTCCAGCCGGTAATCGTCCCCGCGGCGCCACGCCCGCACCCCGCGTCACCGAGCCGGTACATGCGTATTATGCCGGACCCCGGGTAGCCGCGGGCCATGACGCGATTCGGCTACTTCCTGTCGTCCGAGGAATACGATCCGGCCAGCCTCATCGCACAGGCCAAGCTGGCGGAGCAGGCAGGCTTCGAGGCGCTGTGGATATCGGATCATTTCCACCCGTGGCTGGACGAACAGGGCGAGTCGACCTTCGTCTGGTCCATGATCGGCGCGCTGTCGCAGGTCACCGATCTGCCGATCACCACCGCCGTGACGTGCCCGACCACCCGGATCCACCCGGCCATCATCGCCCAGGCGGCCGCCACCGCCGGGCTGCTCACCGGCAGCCGGTTCAATCTCGGCCTGGGCACCGGCGAGGCGCTGAACGAGCACATCACCGGCGCGAAATGGCCGGGCGCGACCGAGCGCAGGGAAATGCTCGAAGAGGCCATCACGATCATCGCCCAGCTCTTCACCGGCGAGCAGCTCACCCACCGCGGCACCCACTACACGGTGGATACCGCCCGGCTCTACTCGGTGCCGTCCCAGCCGCCGCCGATCTACGTGTCCGGGTTCGGCGAGCATTCCGCCCGCCTCGCCGCGCGAGTCGCCGACGGCTACATCTGCATGGGCCCGAAGGCCGATCTGATCAAGCTGTACCGGGATCAGGGCGGCGGCGACCGTCCGGTGCAGGGCGCCATCAAGGTTTGCTGGGCCCCCGACAACGCCCAAGCAAGACGCACCATGCACCGCCTGTGGCCGACCGACGCGATCCCCGGGGAGTCCGCGCAGCTGCTCCCGCTGCCACGGCATTTCGAACAGCTCGCCCAGGTCGTTACCGAAGACATGATCGAGGCGCCCTGCGGACCCGACCCGGAGCCCTACATAGCAGCCATCCAGGCATATCAGGAGGCCGGCTTCGACGAGGTGTACCTCGGGCAGGTCGGCGGCGAATTCGCCGGCGCGTTCGAGTTCTTCGCCACCCAGGTGCTGCCGCGGGTACGGGGGAACTGAATGGACACCGGCAAGCTGCACCAGGCGCTGACCGAGGTGGTCGACGGCGAGGTCCGCTTCGACAACGGTTCCCGTGGCGCCTACGCGCAGGACGCGTCCAACTACCGGCAGCCCCCGATCGGCGTGGTCGTGCCGAAGACCCCGGACGCCGCCGAACACGCCGTGAAAGTCTGCCGCGAGTTCAACGCCCCCGTGCTGTCCCGTGGCGGCGGCACCAGCCTGGCCGGCCAGTGCTGCAACGAGGCCGTGGTCATCGACTGGACGAAGTACTGCCACCAGGTCATCAGCACCGATCCGGGCGGCCGCAGCGTCACCGTGCAGCCCGGCATCGCGCTCGACAAGGTCAACGACGCGGTGAAGAAGTACGGCCTGATGGTCGGGCCCAAGCCGTCCACCCACGTCAGCTGCACGATCGGCGGCATGATCGGCAACAACTCGTGCGGCTCGACCGCGCAGGCGTACGGCAAGATGGCCGACTCCGTCCGGCGCCTGGAGATCCTCACCTACGACGGACTGCGCACCTGGGTGGGCGCCACGACCGATGTCGACCTCATGCACATCGCGGACCGCCAAGGCCGCGAAGCGGAGCTGTACCAGGGCCTCAAGCGGATCCGCGACACCTATCTGGGTCAGATCAGGACCGGCTACCCGGACATCCCGCGCCGGGTCTCCGGCTACAACCTGGACCATCTGCTCCCGGAAAAGGGCTTCCATGTGGCGCGCGCCCTCACCGGCAGCGAGTCCACGCTGGTCACCGTGCTGGCCGCGGAGATCTCCCTGGTCGAGATCCCGAAGCACCGCACGCTGGTCGTGCTCGGGTACCCGGACATCGCCGAGGCCGGTGATGTGGTCCCCCTCGTCACGCAGCACGATCCCCTCGCGGTAGAGGGCCTGGACGACATCCTGATCTCGCTGGAACGCGAGGAGCACCTGGGCGGGGAAGCAATCGACAAGCTCCCGGAGGGCTCCGGCTGGCTGATGATCCAGTTCGGCGGCGACACCGAGCAGGAGGCCGAGGACCGCGCCCACGCCCTCCTCGCGGCGGTCCAGGCCGACGGCGACCACCCGAAGCCGCACGTGGCGTACATCGAGGACCCGGCGGTCGAGGACAACCTGTGGACCGTGCGGGAGCTGGGCCTGGGCGCCACCGCGTACCCGCCGGGCAAGCACGAGACCCACGAGGGGTGGGAGGACGCGGCGGTCCCGCCGGACCGGCTCGGCGACTACCTGCGGGACTTCCGTATCCTGCTGACCCGCCACGACTACCACAGCGCCTCGCTGTACGGCCACTTCGGCCAGGGCTGCGTGCACACCCGCATCCCGTTCGAGCTGCGCACCCCGCAGGGCATCGCGAACTACCGGTCGTTCGCCGAGGACGCCGCCGACCTGGTCGTCGCGTACGGCGGTTCGCTGTCCGGCGAGCATGGCGACGGACAATCCAGGGGCGAGCTTCTGCCGAAGATGTTCGGCCCGGATCTCATACGGGCGTTCGGAGAATTCAAAGCCCTGTTCGATCCGGGCAACAGGATGAACCCCGGCAAGGTTGTCGACCCGTACCGGCTCGACGAGAACCTGACGCTGCGCGGCTGGAACCCGCCCGTGCCGCGCACGTTCTTCCAGTACCCCGACGACAACGGCTCGTTCTCCAACGCCGCGTCCCGCTGCGTCGGCGTCGGCAAGTGCCGCGGCGACGAGGGCGGCGTGATGTGCCCGAGCTACCGGGTCACCCGCGAGGAGGAGCACTCCACCCGCGGCCGGGCCCGGCTGCTGATGGAGATGGTCCGCGGCGACGTGGTCACCGGAGGCTGGCAGTCGGAAGAGGTGCGCGACGCGCTCGACCTGTGCCTGGCCTGCAAGGGCTGCAAGAAGGAATGCCCGGTCGACGTGGACATGGCGACCTACAAGGCCGAGTTCCTCGCCCACCACTACGCCGGCCGGCTCCGCCCGGCCGCCCATTACACGATGGGCTGGCTGCCGCTTATGTCGCGGCTGGTGACGGCGGTCCCCGGGCTGCCGTCGGTCGTCAATGCCGGCGCGCATACTCCGCTTCTCTCGAATCTGGCCAAACGAGCTGGCGGAATCGCCAGGGAACGGGAAATACCTCGTTTCGCGAGGCAGCGGTTCAGCCAGTGGTACGCCCGCCGCGGAGCGCGGGTCCCCGACGGCAAGCGGGTCATCCTGTGGCCGGACACGTTCAGCAACAACTTCCATCCCGACGTGGCGAAGGCGGCGGTCGCCGTCCTGGAACGCGCCGGCTACCGGGTGGAGGTGCCCGGCAAGCCGCTGTGCTGCGGGCTCACCTGGATCTCCACCGGCCAGCTCGGCGTCGCGTCCCGGGTGCTGCGCCGGACGATCAGGCACCTGCTCCCGTCGCTGCGCGCCGGGGTACCGCTCGTGGTCCTGGAGCCGAGCTGCGCCGCGGTGTTCCGCTCGGACGCTACCGAACTGCTCGGCTCCGACCAGGCCCGCCTGCTCGCGTCCCGGACCAAGACGCTGGCCGAACTGCTGACCGAGGCGGCCTGGGCGCCACGCGGCCTGCTCACCGACCTGTCCGGCAGCACTCCGGTCCGCGCCATCGCCCAGGTGCACTGCCACCAGCACGCCGTGCTGGGCTTCGGCCCGGATCAGGAGCTGCTCAAGCGCTGCGGCGTGGACGTGGCGGTGCTCGATACTGGCTGCTGTGGCCTGGCCGGGAACTTCGGCTTCGAGCGCGGGCACTACGAGGTGTCCGCGGCCTGCGCGGAACAAGGCCTATGGCCCGCGGCCCGCGCCGCGGAGCAGGACACCGTGCTGCTTGCCGACGGCTTCTCCTGCCGCACCCAGCTCGAAGCCGGCCGAACCGGACACGAGGGCCTGCACCTGGCTCAGCTACTCGACCGCGTCACCGCACCGAGCAGTTCTCCGTCCGGGACGTGACGTGGCCCGGTCAGCCGCACCTGGCCGACGGCCACCACGTCCGCGCCGAACGTGACGTCGCCGTCGACCTCGAACCGGCGGCAGCGGCGCAGCGACGGTGCCCCGGCGGGGAACCGCTGCTCGAAGTCGGGCAGCAGCCGGTAGTAGCGCTTGTCCAGCGTGACGACCGGCTGCTCGCCGTCGAAGCTGGGTCGCAGCTGCCCGTCGCCGGTCAGCTCGTAGGCGTCGGAGCGCACGACGAGCAGGTCGTCCGTGGTTTTCACCGGGGCGAACCGCGAGCGGGGAACACCGATCGCCCGGGCGCCAGGGATCGAGCCGATCGCCGCGCCCATCGCGGACTCGAGCTGGATCACCGGGGTGCTTTCCGGATCGCGCGGGTCGGCGGTCTTGCGGTTCACGATCAGCGGCAGGTCCGGCGCCGCCGGATCGGTCGCTTGCAGGTCCCGGAGCGCGCGCAGGTCGATCCAGATGTTGTTGGTGTTGTACCAGCGCCAGCGTCCGACATCGGTGAACGAGGCATCGCCGTCGGGCACCTGCGCTGTTTCCCGCAGCACCAGCCGGCCCTGGTAACGGGCGAGGTGGCCGCCCTTCCGGTCGGCCGCCGTGCCGCGCACCGCCTCCAGGGCGAACGGGACCTGCTCCGCGGCCAGCCATGCCGCGATCCGCACGTCGGCGAGTGCCCCGAGATTGTCGGAGTTGGAGATGAAGGCGTAGCGCATCCCCGCGCCGAGCAAGGTATCGAGCAGGCCGGACGCCGCCAGCGCCGGATAGATGTCACCGTGGCCGGGTGGGCACCACTCCAGCTCCGGGTCGGGTGGCCACCACACCGGCTGGAAGTCGCGGGCGCAGATCCTGGGCTCCCTGCTCTGCAGGAAGTCCGGCGGTATGCCGGGCACGCCAAGGCCGTCGTAGCGGGCCAGAACCTCGAGGGAGGGGTCGCGGGTGATCGCGGAATTCATCAGCACGAGCGGCAGCCGGGCGCCATGGCGACCACGCAGTGCCAGCACCTGCCTGGCCAGGATGTCGAGGAAGTTAGCCCCCGGCTTGACCTGGAGCAGCGACTTAGGCCCGGACAGGCCCATGCTCGTCCCCAGCCCGCCGTTGAGCTTGACGATCACGAGCCGGTCCAGCACGTCGCGGGCCTGAGCGGGCGCCGGCTCGGGCAGCTGGTCCAGGTCCGGCAGGTCCGCGACCGGCTCCAGCACTTCGCTGGGCAGCAGCCCGGCCTGCTGCTCGCCAAGCTGACGCAGGCGCCGCCGTAGCGCGGCAAGTTCGGCGCCGTGCACGCCCCCGGCCTCGGCCTTGGCCAGCACGGCTGCCACGTAGCCAGGCGTGTTCATGGCCGGGCACTCCGATCCAGCGTGTCGAGAAAACTCGCCGCCCAGTCGGCCACGTCGTGGCCGAACACGCGGCGCCGCATCGCACGCATCCGGCGCCTGGCCTCGGCGGGGCCGATGGTCGCGGCGCGGACGATCGTGTCCTTGAGCCCCTCGATGTCGTGCGGGTTCACGAGGAAGGCGCCGGCCAGCTCGTCGGCCGCCCCGGTGAACTCACTCAGCACAAGCGCGCCGCTCTCGCCGTTACGGCACGCGACGTACTCCTTGGCCACCAGGTTCATGCCGTCCCGCAGCGGGGTCACCAGCATCACGTCGGCCGCCAGGTACAGCGCGGCCATCTCCTCGCGCGGATATGACTGGTGCAGGTAGTGGACCGGCGCGTAGCCGACCTCGCCGTGCTGGCCGTTGATCCGGCCGACCATCACCTCGACCTCGTCGCGCAGTGTCTGATACGCCTCGACCCGTTCCCGGCTCGGGCTGGCCACCTGGATCAGCACGGCCTCGGAGCCGAGGCGCTCCTCGGCGGCCAGCTCACCGTAGGCCCGCAGCCGGTGCAGGATGCCCTTGGTGTAGTCCAGCCGGTCCACGCCCAGCAGCACGAGCGCGGGCTCACCGAGAGCTGCCCGGATCTCCTTGGAGCGCTTTACGACATCGTCGCGCCGGGCGATTTCCGCTATGCCCCGCGCGTCGACCGAGATCGGGAACGCCGCGGCCTGGATTTCCCGCCCCCCGGCCCGCACGGCGGTCCCCCTGGTGGTCACGTCGGCCGCCCTGCGGCAGGCCCGCAGGAAGTTCGCCGCGTCCCCGCGGCGCTGGAACCCCAGCAGGTCGGCGCCGAGCAGGCCCTCCACGACCCGGCGGCGCCAGGGGAGCTGGGCGAATATCTCGTAGCAGGGGAACGGAATATGGGTGAAGAAGCCGATCCGCACGTCGTCCCGCTGCTCGCGGAGCATCTGCGGTACCAGCTGGAGCTGGTAGTCGTGCACCCACACGGTCGCTCCCGGCGCCGCCTGCTCGGCGGCGACCTGGGCGAAGCGCCGGTTGACGGTCACGTACGTCTCCCACCACCCGCGGCGGAAGTGCGGCGTCGCGATCACGTCGTGGTAGAGCGGCCACAGCGTGGCATTGCAGAAGCCTTCGTAGAAGCGCCGGACCTCGGTCTCGGACAGGCCGAGGCCGACCAGGTGCATGCCGCCCGCGTCGAATTCCCCCGGGGCCGGCCCCGCGTCGCCCGACCAGCCGATCCACACGCCGCCCGCCTCGCGCATCACCGGCTCGAGCGCGGTGACCAGCCCGCCCGGGCTCGGCCGCCACTCCTGCCCGCCGTCCGGGCTCTGCACCCGGTCCACCGGCAGCCGGCTAGCCACCACCACGAAATCGTGCGTGGCCATGAGCACTCCCTTTGTCGTAATGGGTCGAAATGGCAAGGCAGTCTTGCTACCCGCACCAGGACGGGTAACACCCGGCATGCGACCAACCGAACGTAACCGACGTCGCGGGCGCCCGCCGTGCCGGCTGCCGGCGGTGCCGGCTGCCGGCGGTGCCGGCTACCGGC
>Ga0070741_10004905_pt1 | contig 30599 bp, 30 predicted proteins | sample Coa_R1_4_FD_66440 | JGI IMG/M metagenome (GOLD analysis project Ga0070741, IMG submission 66440) | Surface soil microbial communities from Centralia Pennsylvania, which are recovering from an underground coalmine fire - Coalmine... | ecosystem: Environmental > Terrestrial > Soil > Unclassified ... | reverse complement strand
GCCTCCGCGGCCGCCCTGGCCGGCGAGACGCCGCTGGCCAGCAGCCGCCGGGCGGTGCGCAGCCGTAGCTGGCGCTGGTAGTCGCTGGGCGCGAGCCCGTACGCGGCGGTGAACGCGCGGTAGGCGGCGAACCGGCTGCACCCGGCTGCCGCGGCCAGGTCCGCCGCCGTGACGTCTTCGGCCGCCCGGTCGTGCAGCACCGACCGGATCCGGTCGGCGACAACCGTGCCGGGCTCCGGCTCCTGCCGCCCGCCCGCTCGCGCCGTCAGCAGCCGGGTCGCCGTCGTCAGCCGCTCGTACCGCTCGAGGGCGCCGGCGGGTCCGGCCAGCGCGACACACAGCCCGCGCACCGCGCCGGCCAGCACCGGGTCCGTGAGCACCGGCTCGCGAAACAACGGGCGGGTCCCGAACACCGACGGCGACACGTGCGCCATCCAGTACGTGAACCCGTCGGCGGTCGCCGCGTGGCCGTCGTGCGGGTCGTCCGGGTTAAACGTCATCACCATGCCGGCCGCGCTCACGTGCCGGCCGTTGCGGCAGGTGAACGCTTGCGCGCCGGTCTCGGTGACGCCGAACGAATAGGTCTCGTGGCTGTGCCGGTGGTAGACGTGTGACGTCAGGTGCGCGTGCATCGCCTCGACGGCGAGGCCGTCCGCGCGCCAGTACCGCACCCAGTCCATGCACCATTATGGCCCGCACCAGCGTTCAAGACCGCCGCGACCCCGCCGCGCCAGGCTGTACCGCATGCGTTTCGACACGAAGATCGCCATCGTGGTCCGCGCGGAGCTTGCCGTGTGGCAGAAGCTGAACGTGACCGCGTTCCTCGCGAGCGGCATTGCGGCGGCAAATCCCGACATTATCGGCAAACGGTATGAAGATGGCACAGGAAATGCGTATCTGGAACTATTCCGTCAGCCCGTTCTGATATACGCGGGAGAGGCGGCAGACCTGAGCGTCGTTCACCGGCGGGCGCTGGAGCGAGACCTGCGAATGGCGGTCTATACCATTGAGATGTTCGGCACCGGGAATGACGACGACAATCGCGCGGTCGTGCGGGCCGCCACCGAGCTGGACCTCGCCGGGGTCGCGCTGTACGGCCCGCGCAACGTCGTCGACAAGGTGGTCAAGGGCGTTAGCCTGCATACATGAAGGCAGCGGTATACCGGGACAGCGGAGCGGCGGCCGACGTGCTGGCCGTCGAGGATATCGAGCGACCCGCACCCGGGCCGGGAGAAGTGCTGGTCAGGGTGCATGCGTCTGGGATCAACCCGACCGATTTCAAGACCCGCGGCGGCATGACCGCGCGGCCGATCGACGGTTTCCAGGTGCCGCACCACGACGGCGCCGGGGTGATCGAGGCCGTGGGCGACGGGGTCGATCCGGCCCGGGCCGGCCAGCGCGTCTGGCTGTGGCTCGCCGCCTTCGGCCGCCGCTACGGCACGGCCGCGGAGTGGTCTGTGGTGCCCTCCCGGCAGGCCGTGCCGCTGCCGGACAGCGCGTCGTTCGAGCTCGGCGCGTCCCTCGGGGTCCCGGCGATGACCGCGCACTACTGCCTGCTCGCGGACGGGCCGCTCGCCGGAAAGACCGTGCTGGTTGCCGGTGGTGCCGGAGCTGTCGGTCACTTCGCCATTGAATTGGCCAAACGACATGGCGCGCGTGTGATCGCCACCGTTTCCAGCCCCGAGAAGGCGGCGCTCGCGTCGGCTTCCGGTGCCGACCTGGTGGTGAACTACAAGGAGCCGGACGCGGCGGACCGGATTCGCGAGTTCGGTGCGGTGGACCGGGTGGTGGAGGTGGCGCTGGGCGCGAACCTGGAGCTTGACCTGGCCGTCGGGCATCGGGGCACGGTGATCGTGACGTACGCGGCCGAGCCGTCGAATCCGGAACTGCCGGTGCGCGCGTGCATGAGCGCGAACGTCGTGCTGCGGTTCATCCTGCTGTACGGGGTGGCGCCGTCAGCGCTGGACGAAGCCGCCGCGGACATCGGCGCCGCGCTGGCCGAAGGGCAGCTCACCGAGCTGCCGGTGCACCGCTACGGGCTCTCCGACATCGTCGCGGCGCACGAGGCAGCCGAGGCGGGCCGGACCGGCAAGATCATCGTCACGCCGTAACTTCTTGTAGATCCCCGAGTGATCGGTACCGCCGAAGAACAGCCTGGTACCCAGGCGATCGCGCCGTCCGCTGCCGCCGCAGGTGCGGCAGCGCCGGTACCCGTACGTGTACACGCTGCCGAAGTGCCGGCCGGTCATCTTGCAGGTCGGGCACTTGGTGAGCGGGTGGATACGTAGCGAGATTAGATACCCGACAAAGAAGACGGCAAAAATCAATATCAACGACCCCATGCGAGATGCTCCTATTGTGTTCTCGCGCACTGAGGAGTCCGCCGGCCTGTGCCGCCCCAGCCGGGGACTACGACGCCTGCGCGAGTGCTGGCCACCGCCAAAGACACCCGGGAACCCACCCCGGATGCAGGCTATTGGCAAAGGGTAAGCCTTTGGTGGCAAATTTGTGAATGCTTTTATTGAATTCGTCAGCGATACGCGCTGATCCCGAGCTTCACGGCGAGGCCGATACCGCACAGGCTGACGACCGCGCGCAGCGCGCCGGCCGGCACGCGGCGCGCGATCTTGGGTCCGAACCAGCCGCCGATGAGGAACCCGGCGGCCAGCGGGGCCACGAACAGCCACCGCACCGAGCCGAAGATCGCGAAGCAGATGGCCGCCATGAAGTTCGCCGTGCCGTTCAACGCGTTCTTGATCGCGTTCACCTTGACCAGGGGTTCGGCGATCATGGAGCTGAGCACCACCAGCAGCAGCACGCCCGCGGCCGCGCCGAAGTACCCCACGTAAACGGCGACAAGGAACAGTGCCACGAGGTGCGCGAGCCCGCCCGCGCCATGCGCCGGGTCCGCCGCGTCCGCCGTGCCCGGGCGCGGGACGAGCGCGGTCATCCGCGGCTGCACGAACAGGACCACCGAGGCGCCGCCGATCAGCACCGGAGCGACCGCCGTGAACGAGCTCGCCGGGGCCAGCAACAGCACGGCCGCGCCGGTGACGCCGCCCAGCGCGGTGACCGCGGTCAGGCGGATGACGCGGGCGCCCTGTCCGTTCAGTTCGGGCCGCGAGCTGGCCACCGAACCAGGCCCGGTGAGCACCAGCGAGACCGTGTTCGTCATGTTCGCGGTCAGCGGCGGCACGCCGAGTGCGAGCAGCACGGGATAGCTGACCAGCGACGCGATGCTCACGACCGTGCTCAGCAAGCCGCCCAACGTCCCGGCGGTGAGCAGCACAAAAGCCTCGGAAAGTCTCATCCGCTAACAAGAATGCCCCCCGCCCCGCCGCGAACCGAGCCCCCGCCCTGTGATCCTCGTCGCACCCCGCCCCTGCGTCTGCTCCCCCCGGCCCTGCTCAGGGCAGATCGCGCGCCCCGGCCGTGAATCGCCAGCTCGCCGCCCATATCCGGATATACCGGCTGATTCCGGGCGTACTCTTGAGTGGGCCAGATTATTGCGGACACTTACCCCCCCGATGTGGGGGGGTAAGTGTCCGCAATAATTTCGGGCTGCATCGCGGGTCCAGGGCTGTCATCGAACGTACCGGGACAGAAGCGAGCATTTCGGGCACTTGCCCAGCGCGGGGGCGGGGTGGTCGCGACGACGCCAGGCTGGAACGGTTCAGGTGGCGGGATTGAGGTCCCAAAGTCATCTCAGGTCCCACTACGACACCATGACAAAAGCCGCAAAGCTATAGGATCCATGCCCATGGCCATCCGGACGCTGGGGAGCCGCTATCTGCTGGATGAACAGATAGGGCAAGGCGGTATGGGGGTCGTGTGGCGGGGGCGTGACAAGGTAACGGGGGCCCCTTTCGCGATCAAGCTGCTGCGATCCGAGTACGCCGCCGACCCCGACGCAGTGACGCGGTTCGTGCGCGAGCGCACGGTGCTCATGAAGTTCCGGCACCCCGCGGTGGTGACGCTGCACGACATGATCGTCGAGGGCGACCAGCTCGCGCTCGTGATGGATCTGGTCGGCGGCGGCGACCTGAACGCCTACCGGCAGCGGGCCGGTGGCACGCTGAGCAGCGCCGAGGCCGCCCGGCTGGCGGCGCAGATCTGCGACGGGCTGGCCGCCGCGCACTCGGCGGGCATCGTGCACCGGGACCTCAAGCCCGCGAACGTGCTGCTGGATGCCGGCCAGGTGAAGCTGGCGGACTTCGGCGTGGCGCGGATCGTGGGGGATAACTCGGCGACCACCACCGGCACCGTGCTCGGTACCGCCGCGTACCTGGCGCCTGAGCTGCTGACCGGGAGCGATCCGTCTCCGGCGACCGATGTGTACGCGTTCGGCATCACGCTGTACGAGCTGCTCGCGGGCCGGCCGCCGTTCACCGGGCACGTCGCCGCGATCATGCACGACCACCTCCAGACCGTGCCGCCTCGGTTGACTCAAGTACCTGGGCCGTTCTGGGAATTGCTGAGCTCTTGCCTGTCCAAAGACCCGGCCGGGCGGCGCACCGCCGCCTCGATGGCCGGCGCACTGCGCGATCCCGCGCTGCTCGCCTCGCTCGGCCCGGCCGCGGGGGCGATGGCGCCGGCCAGCGCCGGCCTGCTCGCCGCGCCGGTACCCGCGGGACCGCCGCCCAGGCTCGCGCCGCCGCAGGCCTTCGCGCAGGGCCCGGTGAGCCTGCCCCCGGTGACCGCGTCTCGACCGAACGAGCCGGCGCTGGACGCGTTCGCGACGGTCATTCCGCTGCACGGCCGGCCACCCGTGGCTGACGCCGGGAACAGCATGGACACCGCGGTCGTGCCCGGGCCAGTCTCGCCGTTTCCCGGTGCGCCGCCGCCACCGGCAGCCACGCCGTCCCCGGGACTGCCCGGCGGGCGTGGCCCGAGCCTCGCGGGCCGCGTCACCGGGAGCCCGCTGGTGGCCGGCGTGGCCGCCGTGGTCGTGGTCGCGCTGGTGATCGGCGGCCTGGCGCTGGGCCACATCGGGCCGTTCGCCACCGGGCACAAGACGCTGGCGGGCAATGGCCCGACCGGCGCAAGCACCGCGTCAGGGGTGAACCCGCGGCAGAGCACGAACGCGCCCACGAGTTCGGCCGGACCGAGCCCGAAGCCGGGCACGCGCCACAACGGCCACCCGAAGAAGCCGAATCCCAAGAAGTCGCTCCCCGCGGTGACGCTCGGCTCGCCGGGCAGCTCGGCGTCGCCGAAGCCGGGCAGCAGCAAGGGCACCCTCACCGCGTACGGCCCGAACCTGGTCGACAACGGCAATTTTGCCGACGGCACGCTGGGCGGCTGGAACTACGCGGTGGAGAACGCGGCGGTCAACCCGGGATCCGGCCCGGGCAACGTGAACGCGGTCGCGCTGACCGCCGACCCGCAGGCCGGTGTCGCGGAGGTCATCACGGGGCTGTCACCGGGCAAGCACTACCTGGTGACCGGGTGGGCCGAACAGACTCAGTCGCCGATCTTCATCGGTGCGATGAACGATGACGACGCCGGCGACGGCAAGGTCCACTTCACGGTCCGCTCCGGCTCCTGGACCCACGGCTCGGTGATCTTCACGCTGGGGCGCGGGCAGACCTCGGCGGTCGTCTTCTGCGTGCAGGCGAACGGCTCCGGCTTGTGCGCCAACCTGACCTTCCAGGCCATGCGCTACAAGTAGCCCGCACCCCGTCCCGATCAACTCAAGGCCGATTGGTTTCGCTAAGTAGTCACTGGATACAAATAGTGACGATGCGGCGACGCCGAGTGTCTGGCGGCCGGGGGAAGCCGCAGCCGACGGGGAGGGGATTGGGATGCCGGGGACCCCAGCGCGCTCTGGTGGGGTGATTCTCGCGGGCTCGGGGGTGCTCGCGATCGTCGCCGTCACCGCCGGGGCGGGCCTCGCCGTGATTGCCACGGCGACCCCGGCTCAGGCCCAGACCGTGCCGCTGACGGCGGATCCGTCGACAGCGATGCCGGGCCTCCCCGTCACGTTCACGATCAAGTGCAACCCGCCGTCCAAGTCGGCGACGCTCTTCGGCGAGACGATCGGGCTCAACGGCCCGGTCTCGATGAAGTCAGCCAGGGCGGGCGTGTTCGCCGTGACGGTGAACCTGCCGACCGGCCTGACACCGGGAGTCCGCGAGGCGGTCGCCCGGTGCGAGAACGGGGACTCCGGGATCGTGGACCTGACGGTGAACGCGCCGCCGCCACCGCCGACTCCGACGCCGAGCCCGATGCCGCCCAAGCCGACGTACCGGCCGCCGCCCCCGCCGCCGACGGCGGCCCCTATCACCGGTGACGGCGCGACCTCGGCACCAGGCGGCATGAGCACAAGCGCGATGGCGGGCCTGGGAGTGCTTGGCGCCGGCGGCATCGCGGGTCTGGCGGCGCTGCGCCGGCTCCGCAAGCCGCGTGGCTGAACCGCGGCCACGACATGTGACGCGGTTCGGGAACCTCGCCGTCCTGCTGCTCGGCGTGGGTCTGCTGATCACCGGGCTGAGCGGGCACGTGCCGCGGTGGTCTCCGCCGCCGGTGCCCGCGGCGTCGGCGGCCGCCGCGGAACGACCGGTGCCCAAGGCCGGGAGGCGGCATCGCCCGGTGGTGATGGGCAGGTCGGTCCCGGTCATCGTGGCGATTCCCGCGATCGGCGTGCGCGCGCGGATCATCCCGCTCGGGCTCGGCTCCGACGGCCAGGTCGCGGTGCCGTCGCTGAGCACGCCGTTCCTGGCCAGCTGGTATGACCGCGGCCCGGCACCGGGCCAGGCCGGCGCCGCCGTCCTGCTCGGGCACGTCGACGCGGCGGGCGTCGGGCCCGCGGTGTTCTACCGGCTCGGTGCGCTGCTGCCCGGGGACCTTATCTACGTGACCCGCCAGGACCGTCGCGTCGCGGCCTTCCGGGTCACGTCGGTCGGTCTGTATCCGCAAGACAGGTTTCCGGTCGGCAGGGTCTACCAGTACGGCAGCCGCCCCATGCTCCGCCTGGTCACGTGCGGCGGCCAGTTCGACTGGGCGACCCACCTGTACCTGGACCGCATCGTCGTGTTCGCCGACTTTGCCGACTTTGCCGCGTCACGGCAGCAGGGCTAGCTTGCCGACAGTGGTCCGGGCGGCCAGTTCCGCGAGGGCCTTCGGGCCGTCGGCGAGGTCGTACGTGGTGGGCTGGCCGGGGGTGAGCACTCCGGCGGCGATGAGCGCGAACAGCTCACCCATGACCTCGCCGAAGATCCGCGGTGCGGCCTGGATGAGCACGCCGATGTTCAGGCCGATGATGGTGACCTGGTACTTGTACACCAGCTCCCAGTTGGTGACCGGGGCTTCGCCGCCGGCCGAGCCGTAGACGACGACCCGGCCGGTAACTCGCTTGGCAGCGGCCAGGCTGGCGCCGAAGGTGGCGCCGCCGCCCGACTCGAGCACCAGGTCGGCTCCGGTGCCGCCGGTCAGCCGTAGTACCTGCGCGGCGAGATCCGTGTCGCGGGAGTCCAGGACGTGGTCGGCGCCCAGTGCCCGCGCCGTCTCGTGTTTGGCCGGCGAGGCGGTGGCGATGACCGTCGCGCCGTAGTGTTTGGCCATCGTCACCGCGGCCTGGCCGGTCCCGCCCGCCGCGGCGTGGATCAGCACGGTCTGGCCGGCGGCGATGTGGCCCAGCGGTCTGAGCGCGGCCAGCGCGGTGGGCCAGTTCACCACCAGGCCAAGCGCCTGTTCCGCGGTCCACCTGGCGGGCACCGGCACCGCCGCGGCCGCGGGCAGCACCATGTATTCGGCGAAGGCGCCGCCGCTCATGCCGACGCCGATCACGCGCGCACCGAGTGCCAAGCCGGTCACCGCGTCGCCGAGCGTGACGATCTCGCCGGCGGCCTCGAAGCCCGCCACGTAGGGCGGCCGCGGGCCACCGAGGAACGTGCCGTGGGCCTGCGCGACGTCGCCGAAGTTGACGCCGGCGGCGGTGACCCGGATCAGGATCTCGTCCGGGCCCGGGCGTGGCACCGGTGCGTCGGTGATCAGGTGGAGGTCCTGCGGGCCGTTCAGTGACGGCTGCCGCAGGGCGCGCATGGTGGCGGGGATGTTCATGACACTCCTTGGGGTCGCGTGATCTGCCTGCACCCAGGAAGACCCCGCGAGGGCGGCCAAGGTATCGCTCGCAGGCATGGCTCGCGTGGTAATAATGGGCTTCGTGGCAGAAAAGGCGCCAGATCTGCACCCTTTTCTGTCACGAAGCCCATTTCTGACATCAAAGCTGACCGCGACTGGCGCAGAAAGCGCGCAAATCGGACAACCGCGGCCGGGCGGCCTCGTGCGAGTGGCCGCGAATTGGGGATAAATCCGGAGTCGCCGCCCGAGCGGATCGGCGAGGCGGCCGGACACCTGGGGGTATCAGCTTGGTTTTGCCAGGCTTTGTCTGGTTATATCCCCAGTTCGCGCGTACCCCTTTTCATGATCACTACGAAGGGTTTTACGTGCTCTAGGATCCTGGTGGCTTATTCTCCTGGGCTTCGGATGTGCCGGCCCGGCCATCTGCCGGCAGCCGCCTGATGGCGACTGGAGCTGGCGTGCAGCATGGGGCTGGCGATGCGCCGGCGCGCCGCTGGCTCTGCATCAATGTGGTGGATTTCCCTATCGTGGTGGGCTGACCTCTGAAAACGAGGGTCAGCCCGCCACAAAGGGGTAATCCGCCACGTTGTTCGGGATTTTCGCCGCCTGCGAGCGCCGATCGCCTCGTCGCAGCACCCTGAATAAGCCACCAGGATCCTCTAGGCCGCAAAACCCTTCATGATCATGAAGAATATACCCAGGTGGGGTATAGGGATCGTATATGTGTGCGAATTACGCTATATTACGTGTGGTTAATAGCTATGACAGCCAGCCGTATTCGTCGGCGATGCGGATCGCGTCGACCCGGTTGCGGGCGCCGGCTTTGGCGATCGTGCTGGACAGGTAGTTGCGGACCGTGCCCGGGGCAAGGGACAGCGCCTGCCCGATCTCCGCGGTGGTGGCGCCCTGGGCGGCCAGTCGCAGGGTGTCTGCCTCGCGGGCGGTGAACGGGCACGGCGCGGCATCATGCGCGGCGGCGGCGAGCCCCGAGTGCAGGACCTTCTTGCCTGTCGCGAGGTCACGGATCGCCGCGATGATCGATTCGGCCGGGCTGTCGTGCACCAGGAAACCGTGGATCTGCGCGGCGGCGGCGCGGCGGACGTCGCGCAGCCGGTGTCTGGCGCTCAGGATCGCGCAGCGGCAGCCGGGCATCGCGGCATGCAGCGTACGCGCGATCGAGATCCCGTCGTGGCCGGGAAACGTGGCGGCGATGACAGCGACGTCGGGCTTGACCGCCCGCGCCATCGGGACGACCTCCTCGCCTCGTCGCACGGTGGCGATCAGGTCGATGTCGTCCGCCCGGGTCAGCAGTGCCACCAGGCCCTCGCGGGCCAGCGTGGTCGGCTCGGCGACTAATGTCCGAATCACGTTGCGTACTTTAGCGTACGCAGCTCGTGAATACCTCCACCAGTGCAGGGTCGCCGAACGAGACGATCCCGCTGACGCCGGCCTCGGTCATGGTGAGCACGGCGACACCGTAGGGCTGGTAGGTGCCGAGCTCGTCCCGCAGGTGACACACCACGGCGGGCTGCCCGTTGGCGCTGGCCGGCACCATCCGCCAGCGGCCTGGCGACACGATGACATGGTCCCGCAGGGCCGGCACGCAGGTCCTGACGCCACGGAACCAGGTGCGGAATGGCGTCGCCTCCAGTGTGGCGTCCCGCACCAGCAGTCGCTCCAAGGCGCCCGTGTCGGCGTTTTCGAACGCCGCGATGTACCGTTCGAGCAGGGCTCTGGCCTGCGGCGCGGTCGGCTCAGTGATCTCGCTGGCGGCTGGGGCCAGCTCCTTCAGCCGGACCCGGGCGCGCTGCAGCGCGCTCTTGACCGACGCGGGCGTGGTGCCGAGCATGGCCGCGACCTCACCGGTCGGGAAATCCAGCACGTCGCGCAGGATCAGCACGGCACGCTGCCTGGGCGGGAGGTACTGGAGGCTGGCGATGAGGGCCAGCCGCAGCCCTTCGCGCGCGGCGACGATCGCCGCGGGATCGGCCGAGTCCTGGGTCACCATCGCGTCCGGCACCGGTTGCAGCCAGCTGACCTCCGGGCCGGCCGGCTCCGGCAGCCGGCCAGGGTCGTCTTCGGGAGGGTAAAGGCCAGAGGGCAGCATCCGGCGGCTCTGCCCGGCCAGCGCGGTCAGGCAGCGGTTGGTGGCGATCTGGTACAGCCAGGTGCGCACCGACGACCGGCCCTCAAACCCGTCGTAGGCACGCCAGGCGCGCAGGTAGGTCTCCTGGACCAGGTCCTCCGCGTCAGCGGCCGAACCGAGCATCCGGTAGCAGTGCGCGAACAGCTCCCGCCGGAACGGCTCGGTGTCGCTGACGAAGCCGGTGCTGTCGGGCACCGACTACACCGACCTGCCGAGGAAAGCGGCGAGCTGATCGGCGGGCCCCGCGGTGGCGGGCGCCTCCTGGACGGGCCCGAAGAAGGCCTGCCCCTCGGGCCCGCGGAACGCATCGGAGATCGCCGCCCGCGACTGGCTGAGCAACGCGGCGGCCAGGCCGGGCGCCAGGTCGGTGTGATGCCCGATGGCGCGCGCGAGATCCCAGCCATGGGTGAACTGCTCGGTCGTGCAGTGCGTCAGGAGCGCGGCGCCGGGAAACTCGCCGAACGGCAGCGTCACGATCCGCTCAAGAGCGCCGTCGGCCGCGAAGGCCGCGACCGCGAGCTTGATGCTCTCCTGGTAGGCGGCGACGAAGTCCCCGCTCGCGTAGTCCGCGTCGGTCGCCGCGTCCTCCCCGGCAACGGTGACGGCCCACCAGCGCGCCGACCCGACGAAGTGGTTGATCAGCGCCCGGACGTCCCACGACGCGCACGGTGTCGGCGCGTCCAGCTGATCCGGTTCCACCTGCGCCAGGATAGCCAGCGTGCTCTGGAAAGCCTGGTCCAGTTCCGTCACTTGCGTTCCTCTCGTCTGAGTTTTCAGCTACTTCCATGGAGACCCCGGGACACCCGGAATCGAATCGGTCCCGGAGCCGTGTGGCACCATTACCTAGTGCTACGGATTGGTTACCGGAAGATCTGGCGCTGTGCGGGCCTGGCGGCGGCCGTGTCGGGCCTGGGGTGCGGGCTGCTCGCGGCTGGCCCGGCGGCGTTCGCCGCGGATCCGCGCGGCACGTACCACGGGCACCACCCCCACCCGGTCCGCTGGACGATCGCCATACCGGCCATCGGCGTCGTGGCACCGGTGATCGAGCTTGGCGGCCAGCGGTCCGGCCGCATCACCGTTCCTGGCTTCGCGCAGGTCTGGGACGTCGGCTGGTACCGCTACGGCGCGGTTCCCGGTAGCCCGGGAAACGCGGTGCTGCTGGGGCACGTGGACACGTATTCCGGCCCCGCCATCTTCTCCAACCTCTACCGGCTGCTGCCCGGCGAGCTCATCGAGGTCAACCTGGGCGGCGGCGTGGTACGGCGGTTCACCGTGCACTGGGTGCACGAGATGCCCAAGAGCGCGTTCCCGGCTGGCATGGTGTTCGGCCCGACGCGGGACCGCCATCTGTGGCTGATCACCTGCGGCGGCGCGTTCGACTACCGGACGCGCAGCTACCTCAGCAATATCCTGGTGTACGCCACGCCGGTCCGGGATAGCCGGGTGTTGCCTCGCGGGAATACCGCTAGACGCACCATTGCTGCTACTGTTGGTCGCTGACCAGCCTGGCGCTCGCGCGCCGGGCTCGCAAAGCGGAGGCAACCACCTCCCACCCGGTCGGCCCGGCTTATGCCGAGGCTGGCGGGTCTGGCCAGATAGCAGGTTCTGGCACGGCGCGGTCTCGCGGGTCTAACCAGCCCGGCGTGGACAGCGCCGTTGTTGTGGTTACCCCGTGATGCGCTGACGTCGCGGGGTTTTCCCGTTTCCGGGAGGAAACCGCGGGGGACGAGGTCGCGACGATTCCGCTGCCGGAGGGACCGGCGGCGGAGGTGATGCTCAAGGAGGTCACATCAGCGTCGAAGCGCGTATCAACGAGCGCATCCGTGCCCCTGAAGTCCGGCTCGTCGGCCCCAAGGGGGAGCAGATCGGGATCGTCTCGGTCAATGACGCACTCAAGCTGGCTCAGGAGGCCGACCTCGACCTTGTCGAAGTCGCGCCGACCGCGCGGCCCCCGGTTTGCAAGCTCATGGACTACGGCAAGTTCAAGTACGAGTCCGCGGTGAAGGCACGGGAGTCACGCAAGAACCAGACGCAGACGATCGTCAAGGAGATCAAGCTGCGGCCGAAGATCGACCCGCACGACTACGGCACCAAGAAGGGCCACGTCGAGCGGTTCCTCAAGGCCGGGGACAAGGTCAAGGTGACGATCATGTTCCGCGGCCGTGAGCAATCCCGGCCCGAGCTCGGTCGCCGTCTGCTCGAGAAGCTGGCGGATGACGTGCAGGAACTCGGCTTCGTCGAGGCCCTGCCGAAGCAGGACGGGCGGAACATGATCATGGTGATCGGTCCGCACAAGAAGAAGAGCGAAACCAAGGGACATTCGGCTAGCAAGTCGGTGCCGAGCCCGCGGCCAGCCGCGCCGCAGCCGGAGGCTCAGGCCAATGCAACACGGCCCGCATCGACCGCAGCGCGGCAGGCGGCTCCGGACGGGGACGGCTCCCCGGTCACGGACAGCGCGCCGGCGGCTGACGAGGCCGCGGTGCCGGGCACGACAAGCTAACCACTACGGGGGGCACGGCGGCGGGGCAGGCTACCGCTGTGCCCACAGACGAGAAGGAGCGGCGCGATGCCGAAGATGAAGACACACAGCGGGGCCAACAAGCGGTTCCGGCTGACTGGTTCCGGCAAGATAATGCGTCGCCGTGCCAACACGAACCACCTGCTCGAGCGCAAGTCGTCCCGCTACACGCGGCGGCACGCGGACGAGGTGACGATCGCGCCGAGCGACGTCAAGGAGATCAAGAAGCTGCTGGGTAAGTAGCCCAGCCCGGCGAGGGAGAAGCACGACAATGGCACGCGTGAAGCGGGCTACCAACGCCCACAAGAAGCGCAAGGTTGTCCTCGAACGGGCAAGTGGCTACCGGGGTCAGCGCTCACGGCTGTACCGCAAGGCCAAGGAGCAGGTCCTCCACTCGATGACCTACGCCTACCGCGACCGCAAGGACCGCAAGGGCGCGTTCCGGCGGCTGTGGATCCAGCGGATCAACGCCGCGGCACGGGCGAACGGCATCACGTACAACCGGTTCATCCAGGGCCTGCGCGTGGCGGGCGTCGAAGTCGACCGGCGGATCCTGGCCGACATGGCGGTCGCCGACGAGCAGGCCTTCGCCGCCTTGGTCGAGGTGGCGAAGAAGGCCCTGCCGACGGCTTCTGGGACGGCGGCGGCCTGAGACAAGGGGGGCCCGGGGGGAAGGTTCCCCCCGGGCGCGGGGGGTTCCGGGGGGTCGTCCCCCCGGGCCAGCACAGTTATGCGGGAACTCACTCGCCACGGCTCAAGGCTGCGCGCCGGCTGGCGAAGCGCGCGTTCCGTGACCGGGACCGCGCGTTCCTCGCGGAGGGCCCGCAGGCGGTCACCGAGGCGCTCGCCCACGGCGCGAAGATCTCCGACCTGTTCGTCACCGCGCCCGCGCGAAGCAGGCACGCGGACCTGACCGACCAGATCGCCGCCGCCGGGGTGCAGGTCCACCTCGTCAGCGACGCCACGATGAGCGAGCTGGCGCAGACCGTCACACCGCAGGGCCTGCTCGCGATGTGCGGCTTCGTGGACGTGCCGCTGGCGGAGGCGCTGGCCGGCCAGCCCGAGCTGGTCGCGATCCTGGCTAACGTGCGCGACCCGGGCAACGCCGGCACAGTCCTGCGCGCGGCCGACGCGGCGGGCGCGGGCGCGGTCATGTTCGCCGACGCCTCCGTGGACCCGTACAACGGGAAGTGCGTGCGCGCGTCCGCGGGCAGCCTGTTCCACCTGCCCGTGGCGACCGGCGTGCGGCTTGCGAACGCGATGAATGAACTGCACGCGGCGGGACTGCGTGTCGTCGCGGCAGAGGGACGCGCGGGCCGCTCGCTTGACGACGCGGATCTCGCGCGGCCCACCGCGTGGCTGTTCGGCAATGAGGCGTGGGGACTGCCGCCGGAACTGCTTGACCTCGCCGACGAGGCCGTCGCGGTACCGATCTACGGCAAGGCGGAAAGTCTCAATTTGGCAACGGCCGCGGCCGTCTGTCTCTACGCGTCTGCGCGAGCACAAAGAGTCACTAGAAACACTCCGTAATCAGGCCCAAAGTCACTGGACGTAATGGGGCAAGATAGGATCAATTGGCCCAGTACGCATCAGTCGATGGCAAAGAGTGGTTGTGCTGCAACAAAGAGAATTTACGTCCCAGGACTGTCCCAATGTCGGTTTACGCGCTAGAGTCCAATCACAGTCCGTCACCCCGAGGGCGTGTTACCACGTCGGCGGAGGGTTTGCAGCAGTGAACGAGCTCATTACCCCTGGGTTGAAACAGCTAGCGCCGCTACCGGAAGGTCCGGTTCCCATTGGGAGCCTGGTATTCGCGGACGAGCTACCGGACGGGGTGGTGGTCGCCGACGACGTGGGCCGGATCGTGGTGTTCAACGCGGCGGCCGGGCGGCTGACCGGCCTTGAACCACGCGAAGTAATCGGCAAGTTCGTCTTCGACGTGCTGCCGCTGAAGGACGCCGACGGCCGCGACTGGTGGGTATTCGCCGATCCCTATCACGGCCTTGCCACCCGCACCCGGCATCCCGAACGGTCCCTCTACACGTCCGGCGGCACCGAGATCCTGGTCTCTGTCGGTTACGTGCGGGAGCGGCACCCGGCCAACGGCGTGCCCCGCTCCACCCCGGTCAAGAAGCTCGTGCTGAGCCTGCGCGGCGCCGAGCAGCGCGAGCGCATCGAGCGCAGCCGCGCCGACCTGGTCTGCACCGTCGCGCACGAGCTTCGTTCCCCGCTGACCAGCGTGAAGGGTTTCACCGCGACGCTGCTCGCCAAGTGGAGCCGGTTCACCGACGACCAGAAGCGCGTGATGCTGGAGACGGTCAATGCCGACGCGGACCGGGTCACCAGGTTGATCACCGAGCTGCTCGACGTGTCCCGCATCGAGTCCGGCCGGATGGAAGTGCACCGCGAGCTGGTGGACATCCCGGACCGGGTGCGCAAGATCATCGCCGGCCGGGTCGCGTGCGGCGACTCCGAGGACCGGTACCGGCTTGAGGTCGCCGCCGACCTGCCGGAGACCTGGCTGGACGCGGACAAGATCGACCAGATCCTCGTCAATCTTATTGAGAACGCCGTTCGGCACGGCGCGGGTATCGTTACGACCGTGGTGGAACCGTCCGACATCGACTCGGTGACCGTGTCCGTGCGCGACCAGGGTGAGGGAATCTCCCCGGAGGTCGCGCCGCGGGTGTTCCGCCAGTTCTGGCGCGGCAAGCGCCGCGGCGGCACCGGACTCGGGCTCTACATCGTGAAGGGCCTGGTCGAGGCGCACGGCGGCACGATCACCGTGCAGCGCGCGCCCGGCGGCGGCGCCGAGTTCCGATTTACCGTGCCCGCCCAGGGGGTGTCGGGGGGCGGAGCCACCTGACACGGGGGCTTCGGGGGTCGTCCCCCGGGTCTACACTTCCTTGCGGGTCTAACCACCGCTCACGGCTGCCCGCGTGACGTTTTGCAGTGACACGGGGGAGTCACCACCTGTCGTTCGGTCAAATGGGATTTAATGATGTCCGCATCGAGCTCTGAGGAAGTAGCGGCGGCGCTTGCCGCCGCGCTTGCCGCCGTCGAGGCCGCGGCAAGCCTTGACGAACTGAAAGCGGCGCGCATCGCGCACGAGGGAGACCGCTCCGCGATCGCGAAGGCCAGCGCCGAGATCGGCAAGCTGCCGGGCGCCGAACGGGCCGAGGCGGGACGCCGGGTCGGCGCCGCGCGGTCCGAACTGCGCGACGCGATCGCGCGGCGCCAGGTCCAGCTCGAAGCCGAGCGCGACCAGCAGGTCCTGATCACCGAGGCCGTCGACGTGACGCTGCCCGGGGGGCGCGTGCCAGCCGGCGCGCGGCACCCGGTGACCTTGCTCGCCGACCGGCTCAGCGACGTGTTCGTCGCGATGGGCTACGAGGTCGCCGAAGGCCCCGAGGTCGAGGCCGAGTGGTACAACTTCGACGCGCTGAACATCCCGCCGGACCACCCGGCCCGCGAGATGCAGGACACCCTGTTCGTCGAGGGCGCCGATCCCGGGGTCAGGCCCGGCATCGTGTTGCGCACGCACACCTCGCCGGTGCAGATCCGTTCGCTGCTCAGCCGGCCGCTGCCGCTGTACGTGGTCAGCCCCGGCCGGGTGTACCGGAACGAGGCGATCGACGCGACGCACCTGCCGGTGTTCCACCAGATCGAAGGGCTGGCCGTCGACGAGGGGCTGACGATGGCGGACCTGCGCGGCGCGATCCAGGCGTTCGTCGACGCGATGTTCGGCGTCGGGTTGCGGACGCGGTTCCGGCCGGACTACTTCCCGTTCACCGAGCCGTCCGGTGACGTGGCGATGGAGTGCCACGTGTGCCGCGGCGCGTCCGCCAAGCCGGGCGGCGACCCGTGCCGGGTATGCAAGTCCTCCGGCTGGATCGAGATCGCCGGGTGCGGCATGGTGAACCCCCGGGTGCTGGTCGCGTGCGGCATCGACCCGGACCGGTACAGCGGGTTCGCGTTCGGGCTCGGCGTCGAGCGCGGGCTGATGATCGGGCACGGGGTGACCGACATCAGGGACACGATCGAGGGGGATGTCCGGTTCAGCCGGGCGTTCGGGATGGAGCTGTAGCGATGCGGGTACCGATTTCCTGGCTGCGCCAGTACGCGCCGGTTCCCGACCCGGTCGACGTCGCCGACGTGGCGCGCCGGCTGACCGCCGCGGGCCTCGAGGTCGAGGCGTTCGAGTCGGTCGGGCACGACGTCCGCGGCGTCGTGGTCGGCCAGGTGCTGTCCATCGAGGAACTCACCGGGATGAAGAAGCCGATCCGGTACTGCCGGGTGGCGGTGTCTGAGTCGCAGCTTTCCGCATCGCCGGAGGAGGCCTCCGGCGTGATCTGCGGCGCGACGAACTTCGCCGTGGGGGATCGGGTGGCGCTGGCGCTGCCGGGCGCGATGCTGCCGGGCGGATCTGGCCAGGGGGTGCGGGGGGAGGGCTCCCCCCGCATGGAGATAAGCGCGCGCAGGACGTACGGGCGCATGTCGGAGGGCATGATCTGCTCGGTGCGCGAGTTGGGCATCGGCGAGGAGCACGACGGCATCCTGGTGCTCTCACCAGATGCGCCGCTTGGCGCGGACTTCGTGACGTACGCGGCGCTGCGCGACGACGTGCTGGATATCGCCGTGAACCCGGACCGCGGCTACGCGGTGTCGATCCGCGGCGTGGCGCGTGAACTCGCCGGTGCGTACGGGGTGCCGTTCACCGACCCGGCGTCGGACGCGATCCCCGCCGCAGATGTGCTGGGCGGTTCGCTTTCGTATGTGGGCTCGGACGTGTGGCCGGCGTCGATCTCCGACCCGACCGCGTGCGACCGGTTCGTGCTGCGCGAGGTGCGCGGCTTCTCGCCGTCGGCGAAGACGCCGGTCGGGATGATGGTGCGGCTGGCGCGGTGCGGCGTGCGTTCGGTCTCGCTCGCGGTGGACGTGACCAACTACCTGATGCTGGAGCTCGGGCAGCCGCTGCACGCGTTCGACCGTTCTCGGCTGAGCGGGCCCATCGCGGTGCGCCGGGCGCTGCCGGGGGAGAAGCTGGAGACGCTCGACCACGTGGTCCGTTCGCTGGACCCTGCCGACATCTTGATCACGGACTCGTCCGGGCCGATCTCGATGGCCGGGACGATGGGCGGGCTGTCCACCGAGATCTCCGACGAGTCGACGGATCTGGTCATCGAGGGCGCGCACTTCTCCGACGTCGGTACCGCGGTCATGTCCCGGCGGCACAAGCTGCAAAGCGAGGCGTCGTACCGGTTCGAGCGGGGCGTGGACCGGGAGCTGCCGCTGCCGGCCACGGCGAAGGCCGTCGCGATGCTGGCCGCTCTGGGCGGCCCCGGTGCCCGGGTCGTGCCGGGGTGCACGCACGCCTCCGTCGACGTTCCGGCGCGCGTGATCACGATGGCTGCGGACTACCCGGACCGGGTGGCGGGCGTCGTCTACGGCCGTGACGTCGTGATGCGGCGGCTGCGGGAGGTCGGCTGCGAGGTACGGGAGCTGCGCGGCGCCGACGCCACCGAGGCACCGACGGTCGCGCCGTGGCGGACCGATGCCGCCGATGCCGCCAGTGGTCCGGTTGCCGCGTCCGCGGCTGCCGCGTCCGTGGCGGTGCTCGAGGTGACGCCGCCGACGTGGCGGCCGGACCTGACCGACCCGGCGGACCTGGCCGAGGAGGTCATCCGGCTGGAGGGCTACGAGAACGTGCCGGCCCGGATGCCGCGCGCGCTGGCCGGCCGCGGGCTCACTCCCCGGCAGCGGCTCAAGCGCTCGATCGGCCGCACCCTGGCCGAATCAGGTTACGTGGAGGTGCTGTCGTCGCCATTCGGGCCGCGGAGCGACGCGGACCTTATGGGGTTCCCCGCCGAGGACCTGCGCCGGCCGGCGGTCGTCGTGGCGAATGCGCTGAGCGACGAGGAGCCGCTGATGCGCACCTCGTTGCTGCCCGGGCTGTTCCGCATGCTGGCCCGCAACGTCGGCCGCGGCTTCCCTGACCTGGGGCTGTTCGAGATCGGCCTGGTGTTCCGGCCGCGCCCGGGGGCAGCGGTGTCCGCGCCGATCCTGGCGGTGGACCACGGGCCGTCGGTCGGTGAGCTCGCGTCTTTGGAGGCGGCCTTGCCGGACCAGCCCGCGCACCTCGGCGCGGTGCTGTGCGGCGCGCGTACGCTAGCCGGATGGTGGGGTGCCGAACGGCCGGCCGACTGGTCGGACGCGGTGGACGCGGCGCGGGCGGTGGCGCGCGAGTGCCGGGTCTCGCTGTCGGTCCGCGCCGACATGGAGGCGCCGTGGCACCCAGGGCGGTGCGCGGCGATCTACGCCCAGGTGCCCGCCGCTGATGGCTCATCTGAGCCCCGTGAGTGGCTCGCCGGGCACGCGGGAGAGCTGCACCCGCGGGTGATCAAGGCATTCGCCCTGCCGCCCCGTACGTGCGCTGTGGAGCTCGACCTGTCGGTGCTGTACGCGGCCGCCGAGCAGGCCGGCGCCGTCCAGGCCCCCGTGCTGTCGGCGTACCCGCTGGCCACCCAGGACGTGGCGCTGACCGTGCCTGCTGACGTGCCGGCCGCTTCGGTGGCGGAGGCGTTGGTGGCCGGTGCCGGGCCGCTGCTGGAAGACCTGCGGCTGTTCGACGTGTACACCGGCGAGCAGGTCGGCTCGGATAAGAAGTCGCTGGCCTACACGCTGCGGTTCCGCGCGCCGGGCCGGACGCTGAAGGTGGCGGAGACGACCGCGGCCAGGGACGCCGCCGTCGCCGAGGCCGCGCGCCGGGTTGGGGCGGAGCTGCGCGGCGGGTAACTCGGGCCTGGCTGTCTGCGGGACCCTGCCTGATGGCGCTGGGGCTAGGGTGGATCATGTGGCTGGCGATGCGTCCGCGCACTGGCCGCCCCTGTATCAATGTGGTGGATTACTCCATCGTGGTGAGTTGACCCTCGTGAAAGGGGGTCAGGCCCCCACAAAGGGGTAATCCACCACGTTGTTCTGGGATTTATCCGCCGCCAGCGGGGCCCGCCAGTGCTGCCCGCCTGGGCGCGGACCCTGAATAAGCCGCCAGGATCTCCCTGGCGCGCTAAAACGACAAACGATCTTGCTTCGCCATAAGGACCTGCGATGGGGCCTGGCGTCCGCCGATCGAGTCGGCGTGGCCGGCCGCCGCTACGTCGGCGCACGCTGCGGCAAGTTCACGCGGAATCGACATTCTCAGCTCCTTGGTTCACTAGATCCTGTCATTTCCGCTTTGGTCGTCCATTTCATTATTCGTTGATCTGAACGGACTCGCAACCCATCTGATTAGCCAGCCGGAAAATCGCGGCCCGGAGCGGATCACTCCATTTCGTCGCGCCATGCTCGGGGAAGAACCGCAGGATATGCAGCGTGTGCGCGTCGCGTGCGACATCTGCACGGCCAAGGAACTCCGCCCCTTCCAGGAGAGGCATAACGTATGGGCCGTAGATGCGCTTGGCCACGGGTTTATATGCCTCCAGCGCATAGTCGAAACCGAACAGCCGCCTGACTCGGGCACGATCCCAAATGAGGTTGTCGAACGGCGACAGCAGAATTGCGTCACCAAGAGCCGGAGGATCAGCCGCTGTGTCAGGATGAAGCCAGGCGGCCTCTTTCCAGCCCTCGACCATTACCTGAGTAAGCTCGCAGGCCGGCATCACGGCCGCGACCTCTGCCTTAAGCGAGACCGAAGTATGCTGCTATGTCGCTGACTGATGCCACGCCGTATGCGCGTGCCGCAGTGCGCACCAGTATGGCTATCGCCTCGTCCTTGCCGATGTGGCTTTCTCGTAGGTGCGCGGGGATGCAGCGCTCTGGCAGGTCATAGACCCGGCGCGCGCCGCGACGAGCCCGGCAGACAAGCTGGCCGGTCCATACGAGGTACTCGGCGGCCGTCTTTGCCTGCGACCAGTCCCAGCCAGACGTCTTGGTCTGGCCGGCCTCAAGGTCGCGGATCGTCTGTGGCCCCATTTCGCGGACCAGCCCCACCAGTCGGTCGCACTCGCGTCGTGGCGGAGCCCATGCGACGTTGCGGGTGGCCGCACGGCGGAAGCGCCACACGGGCCAGGCGCTTACCGGTACGAGGCAGACGGCATTGCGCCCACGTCTCATATGCGACGGCGTCTCCGCTCGAAGTCCAGAAGGCCTTATCCACCTGTTCGCGGCCCTTGATCGCGCCACTACGGGCAAAGCACACGAGCCGGTGCGACTTATCTACGCGTTGCATCGCATCCAATTGGATCGCGCCAACTTGCTCCAGTATCTGGAGCGGTGATGTGGTACCTGCTGTATTGTGCCCGCTGGATAGCTGGGCGGCGGCCGCGATCCGCCTCGATTCCTGTCGTGACAACCTCAGCATGTTCTTTCCCGCAGCTATTTGGTCACAGCCGATCCGGTCCTTGCGGCCGGTCACGCGAGGCAACTGCATCATCGGAGATGCCTGCTTGACGCGCCGGACTGACTCAGTGCAGGAAACCTAGCAGCCGCGTGAGGACCGTGCCGAGCGCCGGATAGGGCATGGGCAACGCGCTCTGTGGTTTAAGGTGTACTAACTGTCCTGGTTTGTATACCGAGACGTAGCGCTAGTCACACCGAGCATCCTTGACCCGGAGGTCGAGATAACCGAAAACGCGGCGGCCCGGGGGGGCACAGCGGAGGCCGCGAGGACGACGTTTCGCGACGTGTTCGCGATCGCGGAATTCCGGGCTCTGTGGCTGGCGCAGCTCTTGTCGGTTGCGGGAGATCAGCTGGCCAGGGTCGCCCTGACCGTCCTGGTGTACGACCGCACCCGGTCGGCGCTGCTGGCCGCCATCACGTTCGTGGTCAGCATCGTCCCCACGTTCGTCGGCGGGGTCACCCTGGCGTGGCTGGCCGACCGGTACCCGCGGCGACGCGTGATGGTCGCGTGCGACCTGGTCCGGTGCGGGCTCGTCCTGGTGATGGCCATCCACGGCATGCCGCTCGCCGCCATGGTCGTGCTCCTGTTCTTCGTCACATTCGCCGGCGCGCCGTTCATGTCGGCTCGAGCCGCAACCTACCCGGACGTGCTCGAGGGCGACAGGTTTGTGGTGGGCACCGCGATCACGCTGACCACATTCCAGTTCGCTCAGGTCATCGGCTTCGCGGCGGGCGGCACGATCACCGGGTTCCTGGGCGTCGGCACCTCACTGGTCATAGACGCCGCCACGTTCGCCGCATCGGCGCTCATCACCCTCGGATGGGTCCGGCGCCGGAGCGCTCCCGCGAGCCAGGCGAGCGATGCCATCCCGATGTCGCGGCTGGCCACTATCGCTGGCGGATTCCGCCTGGTCTTCGGGAACCCGGCCCTTCTCATCCCGATGCTGTTCGGCTGGCTCGCGGCCTTCTACGACGCTCCTGAAGGCGTGGTGACGCCGCTGGCCAGGAGCCTTGGCGGCGGTCCTGTCGCGGTGGGCCTGCTGCTCGCTGCCACGGCGCTTGGCATCACGATCGGCACGCTCTGGTTCGGCCGCCTGGTCGCCCCGGAGTCACGGCTGAGGTGGATGGGCCCGCTGGCGATGGCCAACTGCCTGATCTTGGTGTTGTTCGCCGCGCGACCCGCGTTGTGGGTCGCCCTGGTCATCCTGTGCGCGGCCGGGCTATGCGGCTGCTTCCAGCTCGCGGCCAGCGCGGCGTTCGTCACCGCTGCCCCCGCAGCGCGACGAAGCCAAGCCTTCGGGCTCGCACAAGGTGGCATGAACTTCGGGCAAGGCCTTGTCATGATCCTCGCGGGCGCCGCCGCGGAATCGTTTTCCCCGGCACGGGTCATCGCGGTCTGCGGCCTTATCGGCGCCATTGCTGCTACGGCTCTCGCGTTCGCCTGGTCTCGAAATCGCAATCGAGCCCATGACGCGAATTTACCGGGTCGTTCTACCAACCAGTCGTGCGCATGACCCCTCCTTTTGATCACCATAAGTGATCGCCCGCGCGCATTTGGTCACGTTCCGTATACGCCTATCTGTATGATGCATCAGATTCGGGGCTTGTGCAGGCACAACTTTGCCGATTGGGTAACAATGAAGGGAAAGTTCGGACTTTCGACCCTGATTTGAGCCTTCGAGGAGATGCTTGTGAGCCTCGCACGCTGGATAAGCGGGCGAACCTCGGCGATCAGATCATGGCAGCTGTGGACCCGGCCGCGCTGGCTCGCCGCGTACATCTGTGCTGTCGTGCTGGCGGATGTCGTGCTGCTGGCAGTGGCAGCGAGTTCGCTGTCCATCCGGGTGCATGACCTGGCGCTGTTCGGAGCCCTGCTGGCGTGCGCCGCGGCCACGGTGGAACTCACCCGGCGGCTGGGCGAAGGCGCCCGGGTGGTCAAGGACGTGTACGCGGTCTGGGAACTTCCGGTCGCCATCCTCCTGCCGATCGCCTACGCTCCGCTGATCCCCATCGTCCGGCTGGCGCTGACCCAGCTGCGCGTCGGGCACAAGCCGCTCCATCGCAGGGCTCTTACGGCCGCTGCCATCGGGATCAGCTACGTGGCCGCGGCCCTGGTCTTCCATGCGACAATCCGGATTGTCGCGGGTGGCTCGGCCAACCCGGGCGGTCACGCGCTCGCCTGGATGGCGATACTCGCGCTGTGCGCGGCGGTCCAGTGGAGCGTCAACACGGCGCTGGTGCTCACCGCGATCAAGGGCGCCGACCGGACCGTCAGCCTGCGGGACATCCAGTTTGCCCGCGAGCCGATCTACAACGACGTGTCCGAGCTGTGCGTCGCCGTCCTGGTTACGTTCTGCGTAGCGAACAGCATCCTCTCCCTCGTATTCGCGTTCCCGTTCGTCACCTTGCTCCAGCGTTCGTCCCGGCATGGCCAGCTGCTCACCGAGTCGCGGGCGGACTCCAAGACCGGGCTGCTGAACGCCGCCACCTGGGAGCGGGAGGCGACCGCCGAGGTGGTCCGGGCGGTGCGGGCCAAGACGCCGGTGGCCGTGGCGCTGCTCGACCTGGACCGGTTCAAGTCCATCAACGACACGTACGGGCACCTGACCGGCGATCAGGTGCTCAAGGAGGTCGCCCGGACGCTGGACACCACGCTGCGCGAGTACGACCTCGCCGGCCGGTTCGGCGGGGAGGAGTTTTCGCTGCTGCTACCGCACACCCGGGCGACGGACGCCTTCCGCATCGCGGAGCGGCTGCGGGCCAGCGTCGCTGCCCTGCGCTTCATCGCACCCGGCGCGGCCGGCGGTGAGCGGCTCTCGGTCACGGTTTCCATCGGCGTCGCGGCGCTGGACGGCGGCGCCCAGCGGGAGTTCTCCGACCTGCTGGCCGCGGCGGACGCCGCCCTCTACCGTGCCAAGGCGGCCGGCCGCGACCAGGTCCAGATGATCAGCACCACCCGGGGTGTGAGCGCTATCAGCGGCCCGGGCGCCGGGCGCGGGGTGAACGGTGCCGCCGCTCCCGAGACGCCGAGCGCCTTCCGGCGCGCGATGACGTCCTGAGACCCCGCGCTATGACACGCTCTAGTGGGCTCAACTGCGCAATTGACACGCTGGGGGCGCGGCTGCGGGCGTGCTGCGGGTGAGGGCGGGGCTGCGGGCTCTAAGGGTGAGCGTCAGGCGGACGGCGAACTTGACGGGGACGGGAGCACGGCCAGGATCTCGGCGCCGGACGTGTGGCACTGGGACGCGTCGCCGGTCCGGAGGATCTCGGGCGTGAGGTAGCCCTGGCAGGTCCACCCGTTGACGGTGACCGGGGCGCCGCCACCGTTGCCGGGTACCTGCCCGTTCCGCACCATCGACGCGTACTTGGTCTCAACGCTCATCGCGGTATCGCAGGCCACGTTGCCCTTGGCGATCTTGATCTGAACCGGCACCCCGGCTCCTGTCCGGGTCGTACCGCAGGTCATCCCCGCGTTCGACCCGGGCCCGGACGAGCACCCGGCCAGGCACGCCGCGGCCAGCCCGGCTGCCCCGGCCGCCCCGGCGAGCCTCGCCGCGATGACCGCCACGCCCAGCATCCGCCTCACCTCGCTCACCCTACGCCAGCAACTCATTGCGCAAGCGACGGCTGGCGGGGTGCGCGTTGCCGGCATCTGGCCGGCGCATTGTCAGGAAGGTCTTGTATATTCATGCGATCTAGTGAATACTCTTACATGAGCATGGCGAGCGGATAGCAGCATAGAAGGGCCGGATATGGGTGCGCGCGTGGCGGTCGCTGGCGCCAGTGGCTACGCGGGCGGTGAGCTGCTGCGGCTGCTCTTGGGCCATCCGGACCTGGAGATCGGTGCGCTGACCGCGCACGCCAGCGCCGGCGTCCAGGTCACCGAGATTCATCCGCACCTGCCGGAGCTGGACGGCGCCACGTTCACGGCCACCGAGCCGGCCGCGCTCGCCGACGCGGACCTGCTGTTCACCGCGCTGCCGCACGGCGAGTCGGCGAAGCTGGCCGCGGCGCTCCCGGCGAGCCTGAAGATGATCGACCTCGGCGCCGACTTCCGGCTCAACGACGCGGACACATGGGCCACCTACTACCCCGGGACACCGCACGCCGGCCAGTGGACCTACGGACTGCCCGAGCTGCCCGGCGCACGCGACGCCATAAAGGCAGCGAGCAAGGTCGCCGCCCCCGGCTGCTACGCCACCGCGTCGATCCTCGCCCTCGCCCCGTTGCTCGCGGGCAACCTGGTCGACGCCAAGGACATCGTCATCGTCGCCGCCTCCGGCACCTCCGGCGCGGGCCGCGCGCTGAAACCCGAACTGCTGGCCACCGACGTCATGGGCTCGATGCGGGCCTACGGGGTCGGCGGCACACACCGGCACACGCCGGAGATCGAGCAGGCGCTCGGCCACGGAGCGACGATCTCGTTCACCCCCGTGCTCGCGCCGATGCCGCGCGGCATCCTCGCCACCTGCACCGCCCGCCTCGCGGCGAGAGCGGGAGCGAGAGCGAGAGCGGGAGCGGGAGCGGGAGTCAGCGAGAGACAGCTCGCGGACACCCTCAAGGCCGCCTACCACGACGAACCCTTCGTGCACGTACTACCCGCCAACCGCTGGCCGAGCACGAACGCCACGGCCGGCTCCAACACGGCGCAGCTCCAGGTCGCCGCCGACACGCACGCCGGCCGGGCGATCGTGGTCAGCGCCATCGACAACCTCGGAAAGGGCGCGGCCGGCCAGGCCGTGCAGATCGCCAACATCATGCTCGGCCTGCCAGAGTCGACAGGCCTCAAGAAAAACGGAGTCGCCCCATGAGCGTCACGGCCCCACAGGGCTTCCGCGCCGCAGGTGTCGCGGCAGGCCTGAAACAATCCGGCCGCCCCGACGTCGCCGTCGTGCTGAACGACGGTCCGTCCCGCGCCGCTGCGGCGGTGTTCACCGCCAACCGGGTGCAGGCCGCCCCGGTGCAGTGGACCAGGCAAGTGGTGGCCGGCGGCCGGGTCCGCGCCGTGGTGCTGAACTCCGGCGGCGCGAACGCGTGCACCGGACCGCTCGGCTTCCAGGACACGCACGCCACCGCCGAACACATCGCGAAGGCCATCGACGACGAGCCAGGCGAGATCGCGGTGTGCTCCACCGGCCTGATCGGCGAGCGGCTGCCCATGGACAAGCTCCTCAACGGCGTCGAGAAGGCAGCAGCCGACGCGTCACGGGCCGGCGGCCTGTCCGCCGCCGACGCGATCCGCACCACGGACACGGTCGTGAAGATCGCGTTCCGGCGGGCAGCGAGCTATTCCATCGGCGGCATGGCCAAGGGCGCCGGCATGCTCGCGCCGGCCCTGGCCACGATGCTGTGCGTGCTGACCACCGACGCCGACCTGAGCCCCGACGAACTCGACACCGCGCTGAGAGCGGCCACCGAGAAGACCTTCGACCGGCTCGACACCGACGGCTGCATGTCGACCAACGACACCGTGCTGCTGCTGGCCAGCGGCGCGGCCGGCGTCAAGCCGGACAGGCAGGAGTTCACCGACCAGCTCACCGCGGTCTGCGCGGACCTGACCCGCCAGCTCCAGCGGGACGCCGAAGGCGCGTCGAAGATGATCACGATCGAGGTGATCGGCGCGGACAGCGAACGGGACGCGGTGACCGTGGGCCGGGCGGTGGCCCGCAGCAACCTGCTCAAGTGCGCGATCGCCGGGGCGGATCCCAACTGGGGGCGGGTGCTCGCCGCGGTCGGCACCACCGACGCGATCTTCGAGCCGGACCGGCTGAACGTCTCGATCAACGGCATCTGGGTCTGCCGGAACGGCGCGGCCGGGGAGGATCGCGCCAAGGCGGACCTGTCCGGCAAGGACGTCACGATCACCATCGACCTGGCGGCCGGCGCGAGAAGCGCGGCAATCCTCACCAACGACCTCACCGTGGACTACGTGCACGAGAACAGCGCCTACTCGACGTGAACCCGGAGGAGAAGGCCGCCACGCTCATCGAGGCGCTGCCCTGGCTGCACCGGTTCGCCGGCCAGATCGTGGTGATGAAGACCGGTGGCCGGGCCATGGACGATCCCGCGCTACGCGCCGCGTTCGCCCAGGACCTGGTGTTCCTCCGGCTGGCCGGCATCAAGCCCGTCGTGGTGCACGGCGGCGGGCCGCAGGTCACCGCGCACCTGGACCGGCTCGGCATCGAGAGCACGTTCACCGCCGGGCTCCGGGTGACCACGAAAGAGACCATAGACGTGGTCCGCATGGTGCTGGCCGGCAAGGTGAACAAGGACATCGTCAGCGACGTGAACCGGCACGGGCCGTTCGCGGTCGGCTTGTCCGGCGAGGACGCCTGCCTGTTCACCGCAACCCGCAAGCTCGCGATCGTCGACGAAGAAGCAGTCGACATCGGCCTGGTCGGCGACATCGTCGCGACCGATCCGAGCGCGGTCCACGCGCTGCTCAACGACGGCCGGATCCCGGTGGTGTGCAGCATTGCCCGAGGCGCGGACGGCGAGACGTACAACGTGAACGCGGACACGGCTGCCGCGGCCCTGGCCGTCGAACTCCAGGCGGCCAAGCTGATCGTGCTGACCGACGTACCCGGCCTGTACCGGGACTGGCCGCATTCCGGCGCCCCCGAGCCAGGCAACCTGATCCGCCACCTCACCGCCGACGAGCTAGACGAACTGCTGCCGACACTCGCCACCGGGATGATCCCGAAGATGGCGGCCTGTCTCACCGCCGTGCGTGGCGGCGTCCCGCAAGCGCACGTGCTTGACGGACGAAGCACCCATGCCGTTCTGCTTGAGATCTTCACCGATGAAGGGATCGGGACGATGGTGGTGAACAAGTGAGCACCTGGCAGGAGCGCTTCGAAGCTGCCCTCATGCCCAATTACGGACTCCCTCCGGTCGCGCTGAGCCACGGGCGCGGCTGCACCGTCTGGGACACCGACGGACACGAGTACCTCGACCTGATCGCGGGCATCGCGGTCAGCTCGCTCGGGCACGCCCATCCGGCGATCATCGAGGCGGTCACCGGGCAGGTCAGCGCCATCGCGCACACCTCCAACCTGTTCGTGCACGAGCGCGAGGTCGAGCTGGCCGAGCGGCTGCTGGGGCTGCTCGACGCCGAGGGCCGGGTGTTCTTCGCCAACTCCGGCGCCGAGGCCAACGAGGCGGCGCTGAAGGTGGTGCGGCGGCGGCAAGGACCGGGCAGAAGGCTGATCGTCGCCGCGGACAAGAGCTTCCACGGGCGGACGATGGGCTCGCTGGCGATCACCGGCAAGGCTGCGATCAGGGAGCCGTTCGGGCCGTTCGGGCTCGACGTGGAGTTCGTGCCGTTCGGCGACGTCGCCGCGCTCCAGCAAGCCGCGAGCAGCACAGCAGCGGCGGTCTTCGTGGAGCCGTGCCTGGGGGAGAGCGGCGTGATCCCCGCCCCGGCCGGCTATCTGGCCGCCGCCAGGGAGATCTGCGACACCAGCGGCGCGCTGCTGGTGGTGGACGAGATCCAGAGCGGGATCGGGCGGACCGGCAGCTGGTTCATGTGCCAGGCCGAGGGCGTGCTGCCGGACGTGCTGACGCTCGCCAAGGGGCTCGGCGGCGGGCTGCCGATCGGCGCGTGCATCGGCTTCGGCGAGTGCGGCACGGCGTTCGCCAAGGGCGACCACGGCTCGACGTTCGGCGGTAACCCGGTTGCCTGCGCGGCGGCGCTTGCCGTGCTCGACACCGTCGACCTGTCGCACGTGAAGGCGGTGGGGACCCGCCTCGCGGACGGCATCGCGGGGATCAAGCATCCGCTGCTGGCCGGGGTCCGCGGCACCGGGCTGTGGCTGGCCGCGGTGCTCAGCGAGCCGGCCGCCGCCACCGTGGAGGCTAAAGCAAGGGAGGCAGGGTTCCTGGTCAACGCCGTGCAGCCGGACGCGATCAGGCTCGCGCCGCCGCTGATCCTCAGCGCGGCGCAGGCCGACTCCTTCACGGCCGCGCTGCCGGGAATCCTGGAGGCGGCGCGGTGACGCTCAGGCACTTCTTGCGGGACGACGATCTGGCTCCCGCCGAGCAGGCCGTGGTGCTCGAGCTCGCCGCCGCGATGAAGAAGGACCGGCAGGCCCGCAAACCCCTGGACGGCCCCAGGACGGTAGCGGTGCTGTTCGACAAGCAGTCGCTGCGCACCCGGGTCTCGTTCAGCGTCGGCATCGCCGAACTGGGCGGGTTCCCGCTGGTCATCGACACGCAGACGACGCACTTCGGGCGCGGCGAATCGATCGAGGATGCCGCGCGGGTGCTGGCCAGGCAAGTCGCGGCCATCGTGTGGCGGACGGCGGGGCAGGCCCGCATCGACGCTATGGCGCGCGCCAGCAGCGTTCCGGTGATCAACGCGCTCACCGACGAATTCCACCCGTGCCAGGTGCTCGCCGACCTCCAGACGATCAGGGAGCGGCACGGCACGCTCGGCGGCCGCACGCTCACCTTCTACGGCGACGGCGGGAACAACATGGCGCACTCCTACCTGCTCGGCGGCGCGACGGCCGGGATGCACGTCCGGATCGCCGCGCCCGAGGGGTATCACCCGGACCCGGCGATACTCGACGCGGCGCATACGATCGCGGCCAGCACCGGCGGGTCCGCCGAGGTGCTCACCGACCCGGCCAAGGCCGCGGACAACGCCGACGTGCTCGCCACCGACGTCTGGGTCTCGATGGGCCAAGGGGATGCCGAGCAGCGGATCAACGCGCTCACCCCGTACCAGCTCGACGCCGCAAAGCTGGCCAGCGCCGCGCCCGGCGCCATCGTGCTGCACTGCTTGCCGGCGCATCGCGGCGAGGAGATCAGCGCCGAGGTGATCGACGGCCCCGCGAGCGCCGTCTGGGATCAGGCGGAGAACCGGCTGCACGCACAGAAAGCGCTGCTAACGTGGCTGCTAGAACAGCCATGAACAGAAACACGACACCGCTCTCGAAGTCCGCCCGCCAGGCGCGTATCGCCGCGATCCTCGGGCGGGAACAGGTTCGCTCCCAGGAGGAGCTTGCCGAACTGCTCACCAGGTACATCGGCGTCCAGGTGACCCAGGCGACGTTGTCCCGGGATCTGGACGAGCTTGGCGTGGTGAAGACCCGCGGCCGCGGCGGGCACCTGGTCTACGCGCTGCCCGACGGCCCGGCGGGTCCTGGCCTCCCGGCCGGCCCAGGCCTGAGCGTCGGTGACGAGGCAAAGAACGGGGCCGCGATGCCGGCCCGGCTGACCCGCTACCTGGGCGAACTGCTCACCTCGGCGGAAGCAAGCGCCAACCTCGTCGTGCTGCGCACGCCCGCCGGCGCGGCGCAGTTCCTCGCCTCGGTCATCGACCACGCGGCGCTGCCCGCCATCCTCGGCACGGTGGCCGGCGACGACACCGTGCTGCTGATCACGCGGGACCCGGTGGGCGGCGAGCGCATCGCGGACGACTTCCGCGCAGCGGCCGACCGCAGGTAAACAGCC
>Ga0070741_10004903_pt1 | contig 30612 bp, 24 predicted proteins | sample Coa_R1_4_FD_66440 | JGI IMG/M metagenome (GOLD analysis project Ga0070741, IMG submission 66440) | Surface soil microbial communities from Centralia Pennsylvania, which are recovering from an underground coalmine fire - Coalmine... | ecosystem: Environmental > Terrestrial > Soil > Unclassified ... | reverse complement strand
GGCGTCATGTCGGCGGTGCCGAGCGGGATACCGGTGGTCCCGACGACCTCGCCGCCGTTCTTCTTGATCTCCGCCGCATAGGCGTCGCGGGTCGACTGGCCCCACGAGTAGTCGGCGTAGGCGATGTGCCACTTCTTGCCCATCTTGGCGAGAACCGGCCCGAAGGCGACCGCCTGCGCCGGCGCATAGTCGTGGACGCGGAAACTGTAGCGGTTGCACTTCGTCGTCGTCAGCGTGGTGTCGAGGCACACGCTGATCATGTTGACGACCTTGTTCTCCTCGAACACCGGCATGCAGGCGAGGCAGATGTTGGACAGGAAGCCGCCGACATGCACGTCGACATTGTCCTCCACCAGAAGCTTCTCGACCTTGCGGCGCGCAACGTCGGGTTTCGACTCGTCGTCGACGGCGACGATCTCGACCGGACGGCCGTTGATGCCGCCGCTCTTGTTGATGCGGTCGACCGCCATCTGCAGGCCGACGAGCGCGGTCTTGCCGCCGAGTGCGCCCGCGCCCGACAGCGGCTGTTCAGACCCGATCTTGAATGCTTTTGCCTGACCGAAGGCCTCGCGCCAGGGCGCCGGCACCAGCATCATCGCACCGATCGCACCACCGCCCCAGCCGACCACGCGGCGCCGCGTGACTTTGCCGCTGTACCAGAAGTCTTTCGCCCACTCTTCTTCTTTCCATTTTTCAGTCATCACGAGTCCTCCCTCTGGGTCTCATGGGCGCAGACCGCACGCGTCGCACACGCGTACGGTCGCAATTCCCGAATTGTTGATCTGGACAATCCCGAGCCTGAGCCGTGCGCCGGCAACACGGCTGGCAACGTGCGCAGCCGTGAGAGCGGTCACCGCACGCTCATGCCGGGCGGCACGAAGCGGCATCGTTGATCCCTCCCCTGCCGGCCCTTGGCGGGCTCTTGCTTGCCGTTAGCAAACGCGATCCACGATCAACTTTCAACCGCAATTTCCATATTGATGAATACCAACTCACATGGTCGTATACGCAGCCTTGGACCTGCCCGCGGATTGGGCAGGCCGCCTCGCGGCCGGAGGCGGCGAATGCTAGGTTTTCCGCGGTCCCCTCAACGGACGGCAACTATGGCAGTCAGCCCCTTGCGGAAAGAGCAGAAGGCCGGCCACGGCAGCGGCCTTGCGGCGCGGCTTGCCATCCGCTCCGGCAACCATCGCGGCCCCACCGCCGGCCTCGCACCCGGAAACGTGCAGGGGAACCTCGCGATTTTGCCGCAGGCGCTGGCGGCCGATTTCCTCCGCTTCTGCCAGCTCAATCCCAAGCCCTGCCCGCTGATCGGGACGTCGGCGCCGGGCGATCCGCGCGTGCCCGAGCTCGGTGAAGATCTCGATATCCGTACCGACCTGCCGCGCTATCGCGTCTGGAAGAACGGCGAGCTCGTCGCCGAGCCACAGGATATCCGTGAGTTCTGGCGCGACGACCTGGTGAGCTTCGTCATCGGCTGCTCGTTCTCGTTCGAGGAAGCATTGACGGCGGAGGGCATCGAGCTGCGTCATATCACCCGCGGCTGCAACGTGCCGATGTACCGCACCTCGATTGCGACGCATGAGGCGGGCCCCTTCCGCGGGCCGATGGTCGTCTCGATGCGGCCGCTCAAGCCGCGCGACGCCATCCGGGCGGTGCAGATCACGACTCGGTTTCCGTCCGTGCACGGCGCGCCCGTGCATATCGGCAAGCCGGAGTTGATCGGCATCAGGGACGTGATGAAGCCCGACTACGGCGACGCCGTCGAGGTGCGCGACGACGAGCTGCCGGTGTTCTGGGCCTGCGGGGTGACGCCGCAATCGGTCATCACGACGGTGAAGCCCGAGTTCTGCATCACGCATTATCCCGGCAGCATGCTGGTGACCGACCGCCGCAACACCGAGTTTGCGATTCTGTAGATTGAAAGCGCGGCCTTTCGCTCGTCATGCCCGCGCTTGTCGCGGGCATCCACGTTTTTCGGAGCCGCTCAGTCCGGCTTGAGATTAATGGCTTCGACCATGCTCCGCCATTTGACAATGTCGGATCGAAACATTGTGTCGGCAGCTTTCTGATCAAGGCTGAGGGGCTCAAAGCCGAGTTGCTCGAGACGCGAGGCCACGTCCGGATCTTTCAGAATCGCATTGATTGCCACATTGAGCTTCCGGGCGATTTCGTCAGGCGCTTTCGCCGGCAGGAAAAATCCGGTCCATGCCGATGCGACGAAGCCGGGGTAGCCATTTTCGCCGTAGGTCGGAACGTCGGGCAGGATCGCCATGCGCTTCTCGCTGGCAATTGCAAGACCTCGCAGAGCCCCGGCCTTGACCGGCGCGACCGCGCCTGCAGCAGGCGGGGTTGCAACCAGCGGAATCTGGTTGCCCATCGCCGCCGTTACCGCAGGTGCGCCGCCCTGAAAAGGAATATGTGTCGTCGGGACTTTGACGATCCTTTCAAAGAAGTACTTGGTCACGATGTAAGACGCGCTGCCGGCGCCGGCGGTGCCGAATTGCGCCGTCGACGAACGCGCATTGTCGATAAACTCCTGCAAGGTTTTGGCGCCGCCCGGCGGCGCGGATATCATTTCCGGAGAGGTCGCGACAATCGATATGGCCTTGAAATCTTCCGCCGTATAGCCGCGCTTCGGATAAAGAGATTCATTGATCGGCAACGAGGTCGTCGCGCCAAGAATCGTATAGCCATCCGGCTCTGCCGCGGCGACGTGACGGTGCGCCAGATTGCCGGCCGCGCCGGCGCGATTTTCAACGACCACGGTCTGGCCGAGCCTGATCTGCAGCTTCTGGCCGACGAGGCGCGCGATCACGTCAATGAGGCCGCCCGGCGCAAAGCCGACGACGATGGTGATGGTCTTCGACGGATAAGTGTCGGCACACGCCGGCGCGGCCACCGACAGGCTCAGCGTCAGCGCCGCAGCCGCTGCGAGAAGGCAACGGCGTCCGTTCTTACTGCGGGCGGGCATGACGTCTGGTGTAGCGCCGATGTTCCGGCGACGGACGGGACTCGACGAAGTACGGGTTTGGATTGCACCAGCCCCGGTTACCGGCCAGCACGTTCGGCCGACATTCGTCGACTGAGCGGTACTCGCAGCTCCATTGCATATCACCGTCGCCCATCGCCACGACCGCGCACCATGGAGCCCCGTAGTAGTCTGCATTCGCCGGCTGAAGACCAAAACCTGAAGAAACAAGGGCGACAGCCACCAAAACCGTGCGGGTCATTTTTAACCTCCCTGGCCGGTGCTGGTAAGAACACCGAACTGCCGGCCGGAATTCCGCCAGCCATGACGGCTACGCCGCGTCGCGCGCGTTCTTGTCGAGCAAACCGGCCTCGATCAAAGCCTGACGAATCCGCGCGACCTCGCTCCGCTCGAGCTTGACCAGCGGCGGGCGCACCACGGCGCGCGGCAACTTGCCGAGCAGCACCAGCGCCTCCTTCATGCGGTTGTGCATGTCGACGAACGGGTCGGCGTAGAACACGCGCGCGGTCGGCTCGATGCGCGCGTTAAGGCGCTTCGCCTCGGCGAGATCGTTCTTCTGCACGGCACGGAACAGCCGCGCCTGCAGATCGGCGATGACGCTGCCCGATCCCGACAGCAGGCCGTTGCAGCCGAGAACGAGCGAGGAGAACAGCCACGAGCTGTGCGTCGTCAGAACGTTCACCGGCCGTGGCAGGCTTTGCAGCGTGCGGATGTGCCATTCGTGGTGCGGCACGTTGCCGATCCAGTCCTTGATGGCGCGGATCGACGGCACCTCCTCGCACATCTTCAGCAGCGTCTCCTTCGGATAGCCCTGCCCGGTCGCGAGCGGATACTGGAACACGATCAGCGGCAGATCGGTCGCGTCCGCAATGCGTTTCACATGCGCCAGCGCCATCGCCGGAGACTGGCCGAGCGTGAACGGCGCCGGCGGAAAGACCAGCAGCGCCGATGCGCCGCCCTGCGTCGCCATGCGGGCAATGCGTGCCGCCTCGATGCTGCCGTCGGCCCAGATGCCGTTCACCAGCGGCATGCGGGCGCCGATCTCGTCCTGCGCGATGTCGAGCACGCGCTTCTGCTCGTCGAAAGTGCACGAGGCGACTTCGGTCGAATGCGCGTTGATGGTGATCGCGGACAGGCCCTCGACCGCGGCGACGTCGCGCAGGTGCCTGCGGAAGCTCGCCTCGTCGATCGCAAGATCGTTGTCGAACGGCAGCAGAACCGCCGGAATCACGCCATGCGGGATATACGCCGTCCGCTGTGCCATGAGGCTCTCCCCGTTCGAAATCGTTACGACGAGCACAATTTAGCAGACTATTGAAAACGTTTCTAAGTCATTCCGGGGCGCGCTGAAATCGCAACCCGCAAATCCAGCCGCATTAATTTTCCCGGTGTTTCTGGATTCCGGATCGCCGCGGAGCCTGTCATCGGGCCGCGCTTCGCGCCGACCCGTTGGCGGCGTCCGGAATGACAAGGAGAGCTTTTTCAACAGCCTGCTACACCACCAGCGCGCCGCCATCGATATAGACGACCGAGCCGGTCGCAAAGCCGACGTTCATAAATGTCAGGATCTGCCGGGCGATATCCTCGCCCGCGCCGACGCGGCCGACGGGCAAAGCGGCGGCGGTTTTTGCCAGCATGTCGCGGCGGGCGGCTTCCGGCATGCCGGCGCGGATCGGCGTGTCGATCGTCCCGGGGGACACGGCGTTGACCCTGACCGGCGCCAGTTCAAGCGCCAGGCCCTTGGTCAGGGATTCGAGCGCGCCATTGACTGCGCCGACGATCGCGGCCCCCGGCCGCGGGCGCGTGCTGAGGTATCCGGTCACGAGCGTGAGCGAGCCGCCGGCACGGATCTCCGCCGAACGCGCGACGCGCCAGGCTCCCCAGAATTTGCTTTCCATCGTCGCGCGGACGTCGTCCATGGCGACGGTCCTGAAAGGCCCGGTGCGCAGCTGCGCAGCCGTCACGACGACATGATCGACGGGGCCGCATTTGCGGAAAAGATCGGCGACGCTTTGGTCGCTGGTGACATCGGCGGGGATGGCGGTCGCGCCGATCTTGTCGGCAGCGGCCTGCAGACGCCCGGCGTTGCGCGAGGCGACCACGACGTCGGCGCCCTCCCGCCTGGCAAGTTCCGCGGTCGCAAGACCGATGCCTGACGAGCCTCCGACAACGACAACTTTCTTTCCGGCGAGCGACATCTTTATTGCTTCCTTCGTCAAGGACACATCTCAGGCGATGACGGAATAGGCGTGGCGTTCGCGCCGCTCGAGGAGCGGCAGAGCGCCTTCCAGCACGAGTTTCCTGAAGTGTGCGGTTTGCTGGTGGTCGATGAACGCCTGTTCGTCCTTGTATTGTTCGTACAGCAGAAATTCGTTCGGATCGTTGTGCGAGCGGTTGACGACGAATTCCAGATTGCCGGGCTCCGTGCGGGCCGCCGCGGCAAGCTCACGCAGGATCGCTTCGACTTTTTCGGTTTGCCCCGCGCGCGGCCGCCAGTATGCAACGATCACATATGTCATGATTTACCCGCCGGATGTTGGACGTCCCGGTCGCTCCGGGATCAGACCGCAGCCCTGATGCTGCCGGCAAACCCGAATTCCGCCGACAGCCGGTCGGCAGCCGTGCGCACAAGGCGCGCACGCTTGTGCAGAGCCTCGATCGACAGCCGCCAGACAGGCCCCGAAATACCGATGGCACCGATGACCTGCCCGCTGAAATCGCGGACGGGGACGGCGACGCAGCGCACCTCGGCGTCGAATTCACCGTCGTCGATGGCAAGGCCGGTGCGCCGCACCTCGGCAATCTCACGCCGCAGGGTCTCCGCCGCGGTAATTGATTTCGGCGTGAACGGCTTGAGCTCGGCGCGCGCGAGGAACTGCTCGAACTGGTCGTCCGCCAGCGCGGCAAGCATGATCTTGCCGAGCGCGGTGCAATGCGCAGGCCGCACGACGCCCGCGCGATCGTTCAGCTGGAAAGCGCCCTTCCCGCCGGTGCGCGCAAGCACGACCACCGCGTCGTCGAGCCGTACGGAAAAATGCGCGCTTTCGCCGCTCTCGCGCGACAGGTCCTCGAGAACGGGCATCGCCAGGCTCACCATTTCCACTTCATCGAGCGCGCTCGCTGCCAGCGCAAACAGCGGACGGCCGATCCGGTAGCGTTTGGAATCCTGCATCTGCCGGACGTAACCGAGCGACACCAAGGTCTTGACCAGGTGGAACGTCGTCGAATTGTGCAGCCCGACCCGCTTGGAGAGGTCGGCAAGCCCGATCCCGTCGCGGTTGCGCGCGATTTCTTCCAGGATGGCGAAGGCGCGGGCAAGCGACTGCACGCCGCTGCGGGGCTGCCCGGTGCCGCCGCCGCGCAACGCGGTGATGCGCGGCTGGCTTCGCGGCCGCGGATTTGCTCCTGCTCTCAGCTTGCCCTGCTGTTTCACGTCATTCGCCCCCAGCTGTCTCTTCTTATTTCGCCGGCACGGCATCCGGCAGATAGCGCCTGCCGAAGACCGGCTCCTTGTACGGCGTCGGCGGCAACTGCCAGGCGCCGGTCGACGGCGGGCGGACTTCGGCGTCGACATGCACGTCGAGCACGAACGGCTTGTTGGCCTTGATCGCGTGCTCGAGCGCACCCTTGAAATCCTGCGACTTCGTCACCGTCATCGCCTCGACTCCCGTTGCACGCGCCCAGGCGGCAAAGTCGGGATTGTAGGGCTTGTTGTTCGCTCCTTCGTGGAACATCGTCCCGTGCTCGCGGCCGCCGAACATCCCGAGCTGGATGTCACGAATCGAAACCCAGCCGAAATTGTTCCAGATCACCCATACCACGGGGATGTTGTACTCGACCGCGGTGCACAGCACGTGCGGCACCATGGTGAAACAGCCGTCGCCGGTCACGGCGACGACCGGCCGGTCGGGCGCGGCAAGTTTGGCGCCAAGCGCTCCGGCAGCGCCAAAGCCCATTCCCGAGAAACCCCACGAATTGAGCATCGTCTGCGGGCGCCGCGCCTTCCAGAACTGCATGTACCAGTTGTGACTCACGCCGACGTCACAGCACAGGATGGCGTCCGGCGGCAGCACGGCCTGGCAATCGGCCACGATGCGTTCGGGACGGATCGGCGATGCATGTGCCTCGAAATTCGGCCGGATGAAATCGGCCCACTCGGACTGCCATTTGCGGATATCGGCGATCCAGGCCTTTGTCGCTTCCCGCTTTGGGTTGCGCCGGTCGATCTCGGCAAGCAGCTGGCGCAGGAACGTGCGCGCGTCGGCCATCACGCCGATGTCGGGCGGATAGTTGCGGCCGAGCTCGGCCGGGTCGACATCGGCATGGATCAGCTTGGTGTGAGGGAAGTTCCAGGAGTAGCCCGGCATCCAGGACGATGCCGAGCGGTCATCGAAGCGCGCGCCGATGGCGATCACCAGATCCGCGCGCCGGCCCGCTTCGTTGGCGGGATAGGCACCGTTGCGGCCGATGAATCCGAGCGACAGCGGATCGGTCATGTCGAGCGTGCCCATGCCGTTCGGCGACGAGATCACCGGAATCTGCAACCGCTGCGCGAACTCGGTGAGTTCGCGGGATGCTTCCGAAAGGGTGACGCCGTGACCGACGAAGATCACCGGACGCGCCGATTTCAGGATCAGCTCGACGCAGGCCGCGACCTCATCGGGCGACGCACCGCTGCGTTGCGCATTGAGCGGCGGCGACGGCGATGGAATTTCGACATCATCGTCTTCCTGGAAGACATTGAACGGCACGTCCACGTTCACCGGTCCCGGCCGGCCCGACAGCATTGTCGCGGTCGCCTGGCGCAATGCCAGCGGCAGCATGTCGACGCGGGTGGGCTGGAAGCTGCGCTTGACGACGGGCCGGATGATGTTCGGGAAGTCCGCCTGGAAGTGCTTGTTGATTTCCTGGAAGGGGCTGCGATTGAACTGCGACGTCGGCACATTCGCGGTGATCGCAAGCAGCGCGGACGAATCCGAAATCGCAACCGCGAGCGGCATCACGATGTTGCATGAGCCCGGCCCGCACGAGGTCAGCGTCGCCACCGCCTCGTGCCGGACGCGGAAATAGGCGTCGGCCATGTGCGCGGCCACCTGTTCGTGACGCGGCGAGACGAGCGTGATGCGGTCGCGTGCCTCGTAGAGCGTATCGAGGATGCCGACGTTGCCGTGGCCGCAAATCCCGAACACGTACGGGATTTTGCTCTTGATCAGGAACTCGGTGATGAGTTCCGCACCCTTCATCCGCGGCATCGATACCACCCCCGCACGACGCCGGTTGGTCAGCCGGTCGCCCTGGCCTCTATCGCCTTGAAAAGGCGGAGTTTTGCGTTCCCACAATAAGAGACTGACTTTAACCATATCGGTGACGGCCCGACAACGCCGTTCGTTGCCCGGGTGAGTGGCTGCCTAATATCGCACTGCCGGAACGGAACTTTCCCCGCATCGGCGAATTGCATTGTCCGCAGGCGCTCCGGCCCCGCCTTTGCCGGAGCGAACGGGGTGTTTGTCCGAAATCGGCGTGGCGCACGATATGGCAGTTGAGCAGCTGCTGTGGGAGGAGTCGGCCTTCGCTGCACCATGTCAGTGCACAAGGTCGACGGGCCCTACAGCCGGTTCAGCGATGCGGTGGCCGCAAAGCGCAACAATGTGCGTTCGTCACCGGCTACGGCCCGGACAGCATTGTCGCCGAATCTTCCACGCCCCGGTCCTGCAGAAGCCTGTCGAGGCCGCAAAGCTTCACGCGTTACTGCAGCAGATCGTCCGGCAGCCCTCGCGACCGGACGTCGCCCGCCCGGAACGAACCCGCGACAAGCGCGTTGTGGGCGGCTCATGCACATCAAGAAAAAGAGCCCATGAACGCCATACAATTCCTGCTGAGCGAAAGCACCTACTGCCGCCGGCGTGCAGCCGGTTGTGGCGATCCCTATATTGCCGAGGAGTTGCGCAGGCTGGCCGAACAGTTCGAGCGAACCGCGCGATCAATGGATTCGGCAGTTCTGACAAAAAATGCCACAATGCCCGACAAAGCCGGAGTCTAAAGGATTCCCACCCGCTAGTGGAACTGGCTACAATCGAGGGCGACAAGGCGGAAACCGTAGGCCCGCGCGGGCGGGAGACGTGGCTCCGCATACCCGTTGGTCTGGACGATACGTATGAGCACAGCCCCTTTGCAGCGTCACAAATCTGTCGCAGTCCGCGTCGGCGGCGTCACCGTCGGCGGCGGAGCGCCGATCGTGGTGCAATCGATGACGAATACCGACACGGCGGATGTCGAAGCAACCGCGCGACAGGTTGCGGCCCTCGCTGCGGCCGGGTCCGAGCTCGTGCGCATTACTGTCGACCGCGACGAGGCGGCCGCCGCCGTGCCGCATATCAAGGAGCGGCTGGCAAAACTGGGCGTGAACGTGCCGATCGTCGGCGACTTTCACTACATCGGCCACAAGCTTCTGGCCGATCATCCGGCCTGCGCCGAGGCGCTCGACAAATACCGCATCAATCCCGGCAACGTCGGGTTCAAGGACAAGAAGGACAAGCAGTTCTCCGCCATCATCGAAATGGCGCTCAGGTACGGCAAACCGGTGCGCATCGGCGCCAACTGGGGTTCGCTCGACCAGGAGCTGCTCACGCGTCTCATGGACGAGAATGCCAAATCACCGCGTCCGCGCGACGCGCGCGAGGTGACCCACGAGGCCATGGTGCAGTCGGCGCTGCTTTCGGCCGCGCGTGCCGAAGAGATCGGCCTGCCGAGAAGCCGGATCATCCTGTCGGCGAAAGTGTCGGCAGTGCAAGACCTGATCGCCGTGTATGCCGAGCTTGCACGCCGCTGCGACTATGCGCTGCACCTCGGGCTGACCGAAGCCGGCATGGGCTCGAAAGGCATCGTCGCCTCGTCGGCGGCGATGGGCGTGCTTCTGCAGCAGGGCATAGGCGACACCATCCGCATTTCGCTTACGCCGGAGCCGGGCGGCGACCGCACCCGTGAGGTTCAGGTCGCGCAGGAGCTGCTGCAGACGATGGGGCTGCGGACGTTCGTGCCGCTGGTGGCGGCCTGTCCCGGCTGCGGGCGTACAACCTCGACGACATTCCAGGAGCTGGCAGCCGAAATCCAGGGTTTCATCCGCGATTCGATGCCGGACTGGAAAAAACGTTATCCCGGCGTGGAAACGCTCAACGTCGCGGTTATGGGCTGCATCGTCAACGGGCCCGGCGAGAGCAAGCATGCCGACATCGGCATTTCGTTGCCAGGCACCGGCGAGCAACCGACGGCACCCGTCTTTATCGACGGGAAAAAGGCGGCGACGCTGCGGGGACCCACCCTCACGGCCGATTTCAAGCAGATGGTGATCGATTACATCGAACGCCGATGGGGCGCCGGCATTGCGTCGGCGAAGAAACTTGCAGATGTTGCTGAAGAATACTCAACCTCGGCCTAATGGAAATTTCCGATCTGAAAGTCCATCATTCAGCGCCACCTGGACCGGGTATCAGTGACCAGCCTTCCGCCAACGGACCGCGACCCGAAATCCCCGCCGCGGGCGATAAAGCCACGGAATCTTGCGCTGGGAATTGAACGCATCGGCTTTTTCGCCCTGTCGCACCAGAAACTGTGTGCGATTGTATTCATCGTGCTGAGCGCGATCGCGGCCGTGGGATTTGCACGGGTCAAGGTCGACGATTCGCTCAGCCAGCTGTTCAAGTCGGAAACCGAGGAATTCCGGACCTACGAAGAGGTCACGCGCCGTTTTCCGTCGAACGAGTTCGACGTTCTCATCGTCATCGAAGGCGACAGCCTGCTCGAGCGCCCGACACTGGAGAAACTGCGCGATCTGGCGATCGAGGTGCAGCTGATCGACGGGACGCGCGGACTGATCTCCATATTCTCGGCCCGTGAGCCGCCCGACAACGGGATCATCCCGCCGCCTCTCTTTCCGAATCCGCTGCCGCAAGGCGCCGACTACCAGGCGCTGATCAAGCGGGTGATGTCGAACGAAATCATCCGCGGCAAGATGCTGTCGGAAGACGGCAAGCTCACCCTGATGGTGCTCGCACTCGAGCCTTCGTCGACCGCGCCCGACAAGCTCGGTCCAACGGTCGGAGCGGTCCGCGACGAGGTGAGAACACACCTGGAAGGCACCGGGCTCAAAGTCGAGCTTTCCGGCGTGCCGGTGATGCAGCTCGAGATCCGCAACGCGATCCAGCGCGACCGGCTCGTCTACAACACTCTCGGATTCGCAGTCGGCTGCCTGATCGCCATCATATTTTTCCGCCGCCCGTCGTTCATGATCATAGCGGCGGCGCCGCCGCTGCTCGCGATCCTCATGGCGCTGGGCGCGCTCGGCTGGCTCGGATTCAGCCTGAACATGTTCCTGAACGTGATGACTCCGCTCATCATGGTCATCAGTTTTTCCGACAGCATGCAGATCACCTTCGCTGCGCGCGACCGGCTGCTCGCCGGCGACGACAAGATCCAGGCATTCCGCAACGCGCTCCTGATCGTGGGACCGGCCTGCGTCCTCACGCACGCGACTGCCGGCGTTTCGTTCGTCGCCCTGCAGTTCTCGTCCTCTGATCTCATCCGCACCTTCGGGGAAGCCGGGCTGATCGCGGTCGTGGTCGCGCTGGTGGCGGTCCTGATGGGAGTGCCGCTGCTCGGGGCGCTGCTCATCCGCAACGAATCCACGTTTGTCGCGGCCGTGCGAAACATGGACAGCGCACTCGATGCCCTGCGCCGGCTTTGCAGCTGGATCGCCATTCGCATGGTGGCGCGGCCCGGCCTCTATTCCCTCCTCAGCCTGCTCGTCGTCGTCTTGCTCTCGGTTGCCTATATCCAGCTGCAGCCGCGCTACCGCCTTGCCGACCAGGTACCCGACCGCGAACGTGCCGTGCAGGCGACGCGCCGTCTCGACATCAAGCTGACGGGCGCGAATCCCTTTGACGTCTACATCCAGTTCCCCAGGGGAGCCTCGCTCTACGACCCCGATACCCTGGCGGTTATTTCCGACGTGCACGCGCTGCTCGAGAACCAGCCCGGAATCGGCAACGTCTGGTCGCTCGACACCCTGCGGCGATGGCTCGCCGAGAAGCTGCACAAATCGGATGTCGAGACACTCAAGCAGTATGTCGAACTGCTGCCGCCCTACCTGACGCGCCGGTTCATTTCCGCCGAGCAGGACGCGGTCATCGTCAGCGGACGGGTTCCGGATTCGGATGCCAGCCAGTTGCTGCCGATTGTCGACCGGATAAGCAAGCAGCTTGACGGCCTGAGGGCGAAGTACCCCGACTACAAGATCGCCGTGACCGGCCTGTCGGTGATATCCGCCCGCAACAGTGCGCTCATGATCGACAAACTGAGCAGAGGGCTGACGATCGAAATCGTCTTCGTGGCGGCGTTTATCGGGCTCGCGTTCTGGTCGCCCGTCGTCATGCTGATCAGCATCCTGCCCGGACTCTTTCCGATCGTGCTTGCCGGCAGCGTGTTGCTGGTGCTCGGCCAGGGACTGCAGTTCGCCAGCGTGATCGCGCTGACCGTCTCATTCGGCCTCGGCCTGAGCGCGACCATACACTTCCTCAACCGCCTGCAGATCGAGGACATCGACCCCAATCCCGCCGTCGGCGTCGAGCGCGCCACGATTCTGGTCGGCCCGCCGCTGATCCTGACGTCGGCGGTGCTTGCCTGCGGCCTCGCGATGACGGTCCTGTCCAGCCTCCCCTCGCTGCGTCTGTTCGGCTGGCTCAGCGCGTTTGCGATGGTCGCAGCCCTTGTCGCAGACATGTTCATGCTGCGGCCGATCGCCATGTTCCTCAGCCAGACCGTGCGCCGCACGTCCAAGCGGTCGCTGCTGCGGTCCTCGGCAGAGTAAGGGCGCGGTTACGACCTGCGCCTGAGGTTGATGGACACGCCTTTGATGGTTGCGTCGGCGCTCTGCGTCCTGATCACGACCGACTGACGGCCGCCATGCGTAGTCAGGCTCAGGCTTGCCGTAAAACCTACGGCCTGGGCCATGACACGAATATGATCGCCGTCGGCCCTGCCGGAGATGGTGCCGGCGACAAGCCGCGTCGCCTCACTCCAGGAGCCGCTGACCGAACCCGCCGAATAAGTGGCGTTGGCGCGCAGATCGAAATTATAGCTCTCGCTGGCACAACGGATATTGAGCTGCAATTCCTTCTGGCTGCCGAGCACGTCGTAGCTTGCCCGGCATCGGATCGGCTCGCGTGTGCCGTTCGCGAGATCGATGCTGCCGGCCCCGGACCATTGACCGGCTAACCGGTTGAATGGTGCTTGTGCGCGGGACGAATCTGCAACACAAACAGAAAATAAAACAGCAAGCGCAAAAATGCCTGCGAGCCTTGTGAACGAGCCCAGTGCCTGCTTTACTTTTCTTGAAAACCGCCCCGAACCAACGCAACGACTTTTGAGCATACCCGGTTCCTCTGTGGAACGTGAACGCACTGTTGCAATTGACAGAAAAACAATGCACGAAAATCAGGCCCAGCACAATGTATGTGAGAACTTGCGCGGTCCTCGCCGCGATTCAACTTCTGAGCGCGCCGGCATTTGCCGCGGATGACAAGAAGCCGCCGGCATCGTTCAATCCGTTCCAGGGCACTCCGGAAGAACAGGCTGCCTGCGCACCGGATGCGACCAGGTTCTGCAAAGACGCAATTCCCGACACGCTCCGCGTTCTTGGCTGCCTACAGGACAACCGGCAGCGGATCAGGAAAGTCTGTCTGAAAGTCCTCGAGGATCACGGCCAATAGCTAGAGCCGCAGCTTTCGGAAAAAGTTGGGACTGTGGTTGTGGAAGGTGAAGAGCCTGCGCAGCCATCCGGAGCGCTCCGGGAGGGCAGGAAGAGTGATGCTCGCCGTTTCGTCGGGCTCACCTCCAAGGTATCCGCGTCGCTTGATCAGCGCCCAAATCAGCGGATTCCACGCTTGCCAGACCTGCTCCGCTTCGCTCTGCATCAGCCCGGCAATCACCTCCGGTACCGGGCCGAAAACCTCAGGCAGGGCACCGGAAAGGCTCGGATCACGCAAGACGTTCCATTTCGACAATCCGCCCATCACGGGCGACCGGATGGCGAACACGACGCGCCCGATGCGTATCTCCCTTGCCGCAAACGCGCACATCGGACAGGGCTCGACCATCGAATAAAGGGTGCAGTCCGACAGGTTCTTGTGTCCGAGAATCCCCTGTGCCTTCGACATCGCGACCAATTCGGCGTGTCGAGTGGCATCGCCGCTGGCTGCGACTTGATTTGGTGTCTCCACCAGAACGTCGCCGCCCCTGGCAATCAGGCCCGCGAACGGCATTTCTCCCTGTTCGATGCCCTTTGCGGAAAGACGGATGCAGCGCTCCATCATCGTCTTGTCGACGGCCGCATGCGAGCCACCTGGACGGTTCGTTGTCTCGTTCATTTTCGGAAAAGCCCGCCGCAATCACGGATTGTCGAGGTCCGGCACAAGGCCCGGAGCATCGTACCGCGCCGAGCCGCGTCGCCGGAAAATCATGGGCAGGCCTCCACCGGGTCGTAATGTCACTTTCTGCACCGGCCAAGGCTCATGGCCGGGCGCCATTTCGACGGTGAAAGCACGCGCGATCGCAGCCACGACAATACATGCCTCCTGAATCGCAAAGCTGGCGCCGATACAGGTCCGCGGCCCAAGACCGAATGGAAGGTAGGAAAACCGGTCGATGGAATTGCGTGCCTCGCCAAGGAAACGCATCGGGTCGAAACTGTCCGGCCTTTGCCACAACGTCCGGTGCCGATGCAAGACGTAGGGTGCGATAGCGACCATGGTGCCGCGGCTGATCGGCTCGCCTGCCAGAACGTCGGGACCCTTGGCCACGCGACTTATCGCGGTGATGGGCGGATAAAGACGATTGGCTTCGTCGACCACGGCGCGGGTCTGCACCAGCCGATCCGCGAGTCCTTCCAAGGGACCGGCGAATTCACGGGCCGCCTCGCCGTGAACCCGTTCAAGCCACTCGTCGGACTGCGACAGCAGATACAGCGACCAGCAAATGCAGTTCGCGGTGGTCTCGTGACCGGCCGCGATGAAGGTCAAAATGTTGGCGCGGATCTCGCTTTCGGACAGCGGTTCGCCCGTGTCCGGATCGGCCGCCTCCAGCAGCAAGGTCAAAATGTCGCGCGGCACTCCGTGCGGATCCCGCCTGATACGCTCACGACGCATCGAGATGATCGTGTCGATCGTCGATTCGAACAGCCGCAGCGTCGGACGGATCTTCCATCGGCGCGGCCTCGGCACGATGGCCGGGATACCCAGCATGTCGAGGGGATCGATACGTCCGATTGTCTCGAAATACCGCTTCATCGCCAGGCGGATATCCTCCGCGTCGCGGCCGATTCCGTCGGAGAAGATGGTGCGCTCCAGCACCTCGAGGGTAACGCGGGTCACCTCCACGGAGACATCGGTTACATCCGCGTCGCGCTGAGCAAGCCGGCCCGTCAGCCGCTCTGCGGCCTCGACCATCGCCGCTGAAAAGCCCGTCACGGTCTTGCGTGCGAAAAGCGGCGCCAATACACGGCGCTGCGTCCGCCAGTTGTCTCCTTCGGCGGTCAGCAAGCCGCCGGTGAGACCGGCCGAAAGGACACGGCGCTGCAGCCAGTCCTTCTCGTAGTTGTCACAGTTCTCGAGCAAGACGCGTCGGATAGCGGTCGGGTCGCTGACTACCGCAACGCGTCCGATCGCGAGGCCCGAAACCACGACCGGCTGCCGGAAATGTGCCTCGGTCCATGCCTCCAGCGGGTTTTTCGCGAGCACCCGCAGCAGCGCCAAGGGGCCCAGTGCTTTGGCGCGAGGAATCGGAGCTGGCGGACAAAGATCCGCACGAAGATCGCACACAATAGACTCCATTTGCCCCCAAAACGGCCAGCGTTCGCCCGAGAAAAGAACGACCGGCCTTGCGGCCGAGTTCCAAATACCCACAATGCGGTTTTTGAAAAAACCGGAACAAGCCGCGATTTCATCTATTTTCAGGTGTACGAAATGCCTCTGGTCGCAATTTAGGTGTCTCGCACGTGACAAATCGAGCTAAGCCCAGGACCGGCAAGTCGTGGCCGATCTGCGCAGCAACCTTGCTTTGCCTCACCGCAGGCGGCGCAGCCCGCTCACAACCCGCGCAACCTTCCCAGCAGCCCTCGCCCGTCGGGGAATGGCTGGTGGCCGACCGTGTCGCGCGGATCAAAATCGTTGACTGTAGCGGCCACCTCTGGGGCGTGGTTGCCTGGGAAGCGCGGCCCGGCGCTGACACGAAAAATCCCGATCCCAACCTGCGAAACCGGCCGACGCTGGGCATGCCGGTCCTGCTCGACATGGCGCCGACGAAGCCGAACAAGTGGGAGGGAAATGTCTACAACGCGCAGAACGGGCAAACCTATTCGTCGAGCATCAGCCTGTCCGATCCCAACACGCTGCGCATTCAGGGCTGCGTCCTGGGCTTTCTTTGTGGCGGCGAGAATTGGACCCGCGTCGAAACAGAGGACACGGTTGGCCGCGCCCCTGCGCAATCGCCGTCGCGATCTTCGACGGGCAGTCGCAAGGCGGCAAATCCGCGGGCGACGCCGGCCGACGATATATGCTCAAGGATCCTTGGCCCTGCGGGGCTTGCCCATGAGCGCGGGCTGAAATAGCACCGCTGCCGCCAGCGTGCACGCCAGTGACAGGGCGAGCAGCTTGCCCATGCTCGACGTACCCGGATGCTTTGAGAGCCAGAGGCTTCCGAAGGCCGTCGCAGTGGTGAGCGCGCTCCAGATCACGGCGCGCGTGAGGCTCGACTGCAGCAGATTTGTCCGGCCCGAGCGCCACGCCATGATGTAGTAGATCTTGAAAGCCACGCCGACGCCGAGCAGCAGCGGCAGTGCGATGATATTCGCGAAGTTGAGCGGCATTCCGATCAGCACGCAGATTTCAAGCGTGACGACACCGGCGAGAACGAGCGGCACGAGTGTGAGCAGCACATCGCCGAAGCGACGCAGGACGATCCAGAGCAATATCGCGATCGAAATGAGCGCGTAAAAACCCGCTTCAAAGAAGGCCCTGACGACCGTGCGGCTTGATTCAAGAATGGAAATCGGACCTCCGGTGGCATTCGGATAGACCGCAAGGATCGCACGCGCGAACGTCCTCAAAACTTCCGTATCGTCGGTGTCGCCTTTGGGCGCCACTTCGATGCGTGCCCGTCCATCCGGCGTCACCCAAAGGCGACTGAGCGATTGCGGCAAATTCTCCCTTGTGACGCGCGTCGCGGTCAGAAATCCGCGCAGCTGATTGAGGCTCGTCTGCAGCGGGACGACAAAGGCCGTCTGCGCGCGTGATCGTGCCGCTTCGTCGGCCTGCGCCAGTCTCCCGGCGTTTTCGGCGAGTCGTCTGGCTGCATCCGCGCCGGGGCCTGCGGTATTGCCGGCAATCTTCTTGAGCTGATCAGCCATGCCATTCAGTGCCGCGATATTTTCCGGATCGGTTGGCGCTTTGGCCGACGCCGAAGGATGCAACGACTGCCCGAGCCGGCGGCTCAGGTCCTGGATCAGTGCCAGCTTCCTGTCCTGATCCTGCGGCACGAAGCTGAGCAGCGTCGAGACCTGCAGGACTTCCGGCAGCTTCTGCAGCGTCCCGGCAGCGGTCGCAGCCTCGTCGAGCGACGGCATGATCACGTTGACCGAATTGATCCCGGCTCGCGGATCACCGCCCAGTTCTAGAAAAGTCGAGATGGATTGCGTTTCCGGGCTGCGCAAATGGATAGGATCGAAGTCGAATGTAAGCCGGTAGAGCAGAGGTGACCCCAGCACGGCGACAGCAAGCGTCCCGACAATGACGGGAAGACGGTGCGTCTCCAGAAAACGGTCGATCGGCGCGAGCGCGCGATAACCTATCCTGTCGGACTCGCCCGGCGGGTTGAGCACCGATATCAGCGCCGGCAGGAGCGTGATGCTGCTCGCATAAGCGATCAGCATTCCCATGCCGGCGATCTGGCCCAGTTCCGAGACTCCGCGGTAATCGGTCGGCAAAAACGACATGAAGCCGGCCGCCACGGCGGCCGCAGCGAGCGTCAGGGGCACTCCGATTTTTTCGGCGGCCCGGACCAGCGCCGAGTGAAGCTTCGGTACATCGTGTCGTTCCGCCCGGTAGCGCACCGCGAACTGGATTCCGAAGTCGACGCCAAGCCCGACGAACAGGACGGCAAATGCGACCGATATCATGTTCAACGCGCCGACCAGCGCCAGACCGATCGCCGCGGTCAGCGCCAGGCCCACGAACAGGTTGATGACGACGGCGACAATGATGCGTGCCGACCGAAGCGCCAGCCACAGGATAGTGAGCACGACGATGATGGTGCCGATGGTGTTCGCGAGAGCGCCATCTTCGACCGTGCCGAATTCCTCATCGGCCATCGGCACGGAACCTGTCAGCCGCACGCGGGCCTGATATTTTTCGCCGAGCTGAAGCTCGTCCGCTGTCCGGTGAATTGCGTCGCTGGAGCTCTTGCCCGGGCGCAGCGCGGAAAAATCGAGAACCGGATGCACTTCGATCAGGCGGCGCAGATCATCCGGTTTCGAATCCTCGCCGTTGAGCATCGACAGCCAGGAAAATGACGCGGGTCGTCCGGCGAGCACGGCCTCGATCGTCGTCGACGCCATGGAGAGGGGCCGCGCGAGCGCGTCGAGCGTGACCATCTTGTTCTGCACGCCTATGAGGCCGAGCGATAGCGCGCGCGTGAGGCCACGCAGGCTGGGGTCGCTGGCCAGTGTGCCGATCAGGGGCCCCGCCTGCCCGAGCCCTTTGGCAATCGCGGCAACATCGTCGGCCGGCTTGAACAACAAGCCGTTGCGGGCGAAAAACTCACTACCTTCAATATCCTCGACCGAGCGGAAGAGCTGAGCTTGCCCCTGGAGCCGGCCCACCAGCTCGGCACTGGCCTGGGCGGCGAATTCAGGCGTCGGGGCATTGACGACCACCAGTGTCGACCCGAAATGGCCCGAGAAGGCCTTTTCGAATTCGGCCTCGCGCCTGCGCCAATCAAGATCAGGTGAAATCAGTTGATTGATATCGGTGGTGATCGCGAAATGACGTACCGAATAGACCGCGCTGACGGCGGCGCCGAGGAGACCTAAGACTATGATCGGCCAAGGAAATCGGATACAGAGGCGAACGACGAAAGTGACCCAGGACCCTAGCATGCGTGCCGTGGCCTTCTGAACACAATGACGCCCCTATCCATGGTCAAATGACCCATTATCCAATACCTCCAAAGCGGAACTTTTGCTCTTGTCATTGATTGACGCTGACTAGAAACTTCATGGCAGACGGACAAAGCACGAATTGGGCGAGCGAATATTTTCCGTGGGGATCTGCCAAGGCATCTGTGCCTCCGTTCATCGGCGAAGGATAATCAAAGCATGACGGCGCCCAATGACGACACCTTGAAGCAAGCAACGCCTTCCATCCTAGACTCCATAAAGAGTCCTGCCGATCTGCGCCGTATCAATGCGCGGCACCTTCAGCAGGTTGCCGATGAATTGCGCGCCGAAACGATCAACGCCGTCGCAGTGACCGGCGGTCATCTTGGCGCGAGCCTCGGTGTAGTCGAACTGACCGTGGCCCTCCACTACATTTTTGACACACCCAATGACAAGTTAATCTGGGATGTGGGGCATCAGGCGTATCCGCACAAGATTTTGACGGGCCGGCGCGACCGCATCCGTACGTTGCGTACCGGCGGTGGTCTGTCCGGATTTACGAAGCGCTCCGAGAGCGAATACGACTGTTTCGGGGCCGCACATTCCTCGACGTCAATTTCGGCCGGATTGGGCATGGCGGTGGCTCGCGACCTTTCCGGACAGAAGCACAACGTCATCTGCGTGATCGGTGACGGCGCCATGTCGGCTGGCATGGCCTATGAGGCCATGAACAATGCCGGGGCGATGAAGCGGCGCCTGATCGTCATCCTGAACGACAACGAAATGTCGATCGCCCCGCCTGTGGGCGCAATGTCGAATTATCTGACGCGGTTGCTGTCGAGCCCGACCTACATGTCGTTGCGCGGTATCGGCAAGCAGTTTGCGGACCAGCTGCCGAAATTCTTCAAGGAGAAGGCCTATCTCGCGGAGGAATTCGCGCGCGGTTTTGTTACCGGCGGGACCTTGTTCGAGGAGCTCGGCTTCTACTATGTCGGAATCGTCGACGGCCACGATCTCGGTCAGCTGCTGCCGGTTCTGGAAAACGTGCGGGATGCCGACGAAGGACCATTCCTCGTGCATGTGCGCACGCAGAAAGGGAAAGGATACGCGCCGGCCGAGGCCGCAAAGGACAAGTATCACGGCGTCGTCAAGTTCGACGTCTCGACCGGAAAGCAGCACAAGGCCGTTTCAAATGCGCCGTCGTACACGAAGGTGTTCGGCGAAAGTCTCGTGAAGGAAGCCGAGAAAGACGATCGCATCGTTGCGATCACGGCCGCGATGCCCGGAGGCACCGGCGTCGACATCTTTGCGAAGGCATTTCCGGATCGCGCCTTCGACGTGGGCATCGCCGAACAGCACGCGGTGACATTTGCCGCAGGGCTGGCGACCCAAGGCTACAAACCCTTTGTCGCGATCTACTCGACGTTCCTGCAGCGCGCCTACGATCAGGTCGTGCATGACGTCGCCATTCAGCAACTGCCGGTTCGCTTCATGATGGACCGCGCCGGCCTTGTGGGCGCCGACGGGCCGACGCACGCCGGTTCGTTCGACCTTGCCTATCTGGGCTGCCTCCCGCAGTTCGTGATCATGGCGGCGGCCGACGAAGCCGAACTCGTGCACATGGTCGCCACCGCTGCGAAGATCGACGACCGTCCTTCCGCGCTGCGCTATCCGCGCGGCGACGGCGTCGGGATCGAACTTCCCGCCGCGGGCGTACCGCTTGAGATCGGACGCGGACGCATCATCACAGAGGGGACAACTGTCGCCCTGCTGTCGCTCGGCACGCGTCTAGCGGAATGCTCGAAAGCGGCGGAGACTCTTGCGGCCCACGGTATCTCAACGACGGTGGCCGACGCGCGCTTCGCCAAGCCGCTCGACAAGGATCTCGTCCTTCGTCTGGCTCGCGAGCATGAGCTGCTTGTGACCATTGAGGAAGGAGCAATCGGCGGCTTTGGCGCACACGTGATGCAGACCCTTGCCGAACACGGCGCGCTGGAGCGCGCGAATTTCAAGGTCCGCAGCATGATTCTGCCGGACATCTTTATCGATCACGATTCGCCGCCGGCCATGTACGCAAAGGCCGGCCTTGACGCGAATGGAATCGTTGCGAAAGTGTTCGACGTCTTCGGAGGGCGTTACGCTCCGGAATTGCAGCCATCCGAGATCGCTCTTCTCGAGGATCGTGCTCGGCGCCGGCGGCAAGCGGCCAATAGCCGGACGAACGGGGGGGCGGAATGAAAGTTGTTCTGGCGAAGCCGCGCGGATTCTGCGCCGGCGTCGTACGTGCCATTGAGATTGTCGAGCGCGCACTCGACAAGTACGGACCGCCGGTCTACGTGCGGCACGAGATCGTGCACAACAAATGGGTGGTCGATGCGCTGAAAGCGCGTGGCGCCCGGTTCGTGGAGGATCTGTCGGAAGTGCCTCCCGGCGCCATCACGATTTTCAGCGCACATGGCGTGGCCAAGACGGTTGAGGCGGACGCAGCCGAACGCGGACTTCGGGTGCTCAATGCAACGTGCCCATTGGTCTCGAAGGTACACGCCCAGGGTCGCCACTATCTGCGGCAGGGGCGCACGGTGATTCTGATCGGCCACGCCGGCCATCCCGAAGTGGAGGGCACGGTCGGGCAGATCCCGGGACCGGTCCTGCTTGTACAGACCGAAGAAGACGTCGAGGCGCTGAATCTTCCGGAGGACACGCCGGTCGCTTATGTGACCCAGACCACGCTGAGCGTCGACGATACCCGCGGGATCATTGCCGCGCTGTTCCGCCGGTTCAAGGACGTGGTCGGCCCGGGCACGCAGGATATCTGCTATGCGACACAGAATCGCCAAACCGCCCTGCTCGAACTGACCAAGCTGGTAGACGTTATTTTTGTGGTCGGAGCCAAGAACAGTTCCAATTCGAACCGGCTCTGCGAGATCGGCGTCGAAGCCGGCATCCCAACCCATCTGATCGCAAATGGTTCAGAAATAAAGCCGGAGTGGTTGCATGACGTTGAAGTCGTCGGTATTACAGCAGGCGCATCGGCGCCCGAAGTCATGGTTCGGGACGTCATCAACGCACTGCGGCGCATAACTCCTGTCGAAGTGTTCACTCTGCCCGGCCAGGATGAGCATATTGAATTCCGTGTTCCAGTCGATCTTCTGGACGTGACCGGTGACAAATCAATAAGCAGGGACATCAATCTTGGGCATCCCACTCCTTCAGAAACTGTTTGTCGGTAGTTACGTCGTCCGTCAGCGCCTGACCGGCCGGAAGCGATATCCGCTGGTGTTGATGCTTGAACCGCTGTTCCGGTGCAACCTGGCATGTGCCGGGTGCGGCAAGATCGACTATCCGGATCCCATCCTGCACCAGAACATGTCGGTCGAAGACGCGCTTCATGCCGTCGATGAATGCGGCGCGCCGGTTGTTTCGATCGCCGGCGGCGAGCCGTTGCTGCACAAGCAGTTGCCTGAAATCGTGCGCGGCATCATTGCGCGGAAGAAGTTCGTCTACCTGTGCACCAACGCGCTGCTGATGGAGAAAAAGCTGTCGCAGTACGAGCCCAGCACATTCTTCACCTGGTCGGTTCATCTCGACGGCGACAGGGAGATGCACGACGCTTCGGTCTGTCAGCCGGGCGTGTACGACCGGGCGGTGGCCGCAATAAAGGTCGCGAAGGAGCGCGGTTTCCGCGTCAACATCAATTGCACGCTGTTCAACACCGCGCAGGCCGATCGTGTCGCGAATTTCTTCGACACCGTCATGGACCTGGGCGTCGACGGCATCACTGTTTCGCCGGGCTATGCCTACGAGCGCGCTCCCGACCAGCAGCACTTCCTCAACCGGGGAAAGACCAAGCAGCTGTTCCGCGATGTGTTCAAACGCGGGCCGAAGAGCAAGAAATGGTCATTCAGCCAGTCAAGTATGTTCCTCGATTTCCTTGCGGGCAATCAAAGCTACCACTGCACGCCCTGGGGCAATCCGACGCGCACGATTTTCGGCTGGCAGAAGCCGTGCTACCTGCTCGGTGAAGGCTATGCGAAGACGTTCGATGAGCTCATGAACGGCACCGATTGGGATGCCTACGGCACGGGCAATTACGAGAAGTGCGCCGATTGCATGGTGCATTCCGGTTACGAGGCATCGGCCGTCAACGACGCGGTCGCCCATCCGCTGAAAGCGCTGACAGTCAGCCTGCGCGGCCCTCGGACCGAAGGGGACATGACCCCCGAGATTCCGCTCGATCGCCAGCGCCCTGCCGAATACGTGTTCTCCAAGCACGTCGAGCGCAAAATGGAAGAAATCCGCCAGTCAAAAGCCCAGGCGGAGCTCGCCAAGGCCAGCTGATCCCCGGCCGAAAATCCGTCCGATGGAACTTTCGGGCGAACTTGCCTGTTGTGTAGAACGCAAAGCTTCTTCACGGTACAGGTAACGATCGCCCCTGGAGGACGGCCATGCGCGCGCTCGCCGTCATAGTCACAGGACTGCTGCTCGCCGCGGTCCCGCTGGATCGGCCTGCGCAGGCGCAATTGTCGCCACAAGGAATTCTCGGCGGGATGACGCGGCCTTTCCGCCAGATGCTCGGGAATCTGGGCCACGTTCCGCGCAGCCACCGGCACCGCCCGTCCAACGCGGCGCGGGCGGCCTCACCCCCTCCCGACCGCGGCGCTCCCGGCGTGGTGAAAACCCGCCTGGGCCGTGCGGGGCCGGCTGCCTGGCCCACAGCGTACGAAGAGGCGGTCGGCTTTGCGTTCTGGCCCGACGACTATGGCCCGCAGCTCCGCAGCCATGGCTTCGACGTGATTGCGGACACGATCGCCGGGCGCTTTGACCGCGTGCGGGCGCCGACCCGCGTTGCAACGACCGGCACGGCGAGAGACGACAGCGGAACCGGCGTTTCGGCCGAACAATGTGACGACGTGGCGAGTGGCAACGACAGGTGGCCGGTTACCAGACTTGAGCAGATGCTGCAGCTGTCCGATGCCCAACATGCCGCTCTGGAAAAGCTGCAAACCGCGATGAACGACGCAGCAAGGACGATCAAGGCAGACTGTCACCAGCTGGAAGACCTGTCGCCGCCGGACCGGTTGAGAGCGCTCGTTCAAACGCTCTGGGTCGTGCGCGATGGCGCCATTGCCCTGCGGCAGCCCCTCAAGGGCTTCTATGACCCGCTGACAAGCGCGCAGCAGAGCAACTTTGCCGTCGAACAGCCTCAAGACAATCCAGCGCCAGACAGTCGAATGCGAGGCGGCGCCAACAGGCAGTACCAGGCCTGTGCGTCGCAGAACGTCGGCAGCGCGGAGCGCCTGATCAAGGAAATCGAGATGAAGATCCGGCCCGACAAGGCGCAGGCCGCCAGTCTCGAAAACCTGCACAAGGTGTCGTCCGACATGGCCAAGCTTCTGATCGCCTCGTGCGTGCAGCCGGTCCCGGCCGACCCACTGGCGCGGCTGGACTCCGCCGGCGATCAGTTCACGGCGATCAATTACGCGGCCGCGAACGTGCAGATCGCACTCGATGATTTTTACGGAAGGTTGTCGCAGACGCAGAGGGCCCGGCTCGAGGCGACGGGCCGCTGACGAGTCACATTCCGAAAGGCACCTTCGCGCTGTTGCTTTCTTTCAGATTGCGATATCGCGCAAGGGCCCAGAGCGGAAAGAACCTGCGATAGCCGTGATAGCGCAGGTAGAAGACCCTCGGAAAGCCGGTCGCGGTAAAGCGTTCTTCATCCCAGAAACCGGTGTCGGTCTGCGTCTGCAAGAGATATTGCACGCCCCGCGCGACCGCCGGATGATCAACCTCGCCGCAGGCCATGAGGCCAAGAAGAGCCCAGGCCGTCTGTGACGACGTGCTCGCAGCGGGCTCATGGCCGCGATAATCGAGCTTGTAACTCGTGCCGTCCTCGCCCCAGCCGCCGTCCGGATTCTGGATCGCGACGAGCCAATCGACCGCTTTGCGGATCGCCGGAGAGCCGTGATCGACGCCGCACGCGTTCAACGCACACAATACCGACCAGGTCCCGTAGATGTAGTTCAGGCCCCAACGGCCATACCAGCTGCCGTCCTTCGTCTGGGTGCGGAGAAGGTACTCCACGCCGCGCGCAGCCGACTCGCTTTTGTCCGGTGTCTCGCCGAGCTGCGCAAGCATCGACAAGCAGCGCGCGGTTACATCTTCCGTGGGCGGATCAATCAGTGCGCCATGGTCGGCGAACGGAATGTTGTTGAGATAATCGTAGACATTGTCGACATCGAAGGCCGCCCACCCTCCATTGCGACTCTGCATTCCCTTCACCCACTCGACCGCGCGCGCGATCGCCTGGTCATAGCGGTTCCCCTCACCTGCTCGACGGGCCCGATCCATCGCCATGACGACAACGGCAGTGTCGTCAAGATCCGGGTAGTGGGGGTTGGCGTATTGAAACGCCCATCCGCCCGGCCGCACGTCGGGACGGCGGGTCGACCAGTCTCCGACGACGTCGAGAACCTGCTTCGGCACCAGCCAATCGAGCCCGCGCACGGCACTCGCATAAGCTTCGCTGCCGCCGATTTCGAGCAGCGCATGGCACGTCAAAGCCGTATCCCACACCGGCGATACGCACGGCTGACAGTAAGCTTCGCGATCGTGAACAACCAGCAGCTTGTCGATCGACCCGCGCGCAATCGCAGCATTGGCCTTGTCGCCGAGCACATCGTACATCATCGTCGCGTTCGCCATGGCGGGAAAGATCGCACCGAGACCGTCTTCTCCGTTGAGGCGTTCGGTCACGAATTCGACCGCGCGGGCGATGGCGCGCCGGCGCAGACTTTTCGGAAAGAGTTTCACGGCCGGTCGCAGAATGACATCGATGCCGCGAAACAGCAGGAACCAGATCCAGCGCTGGTGCGGCGCCTTAGCCGTCGCGCCGATCGATTCCGGCGGCTGTAAAAAGAGCTCATCAATCCTGGTGCCGAGCGGATTTTTCGCGCGTGGTCGCAAGGCCTGCAGCACCAGCAGCGGCACCAGAACCGTGCGCCCCCAGTAAGATATCTTCGACAGGTGGAAGGGAAACCACCGCGGCAGCAGAACGATTTCGACCGGCATTTCGGGAACGCTCCGCCAGTCGAGGATTCCATAAAGCGCGAGAAGCACACGCGTAAAGACGTTGCAGTGAACGGCACCGCCGCGCGCAATAATGGCCTCGCGCGCCCGCTGCATGTGCGGCGCATCCGGACTGTCGCCGATCATTTTCAGCGCGAAATAGGCCTTCACGCTGGCGCTCATGTCGAAGTCGCCCTGGTGAAACAGCGCCCAGCCCCCGTGCGATCCCTGGATTCGTCTCAGATAGGCGGCAATCTTCTGCTCAAGCTCCCTGTTGACGGGCTCTCCGCGGTAATGACGCAGCAGCACATATTCCGATGGAATGGTCGCGTCCGCTTCGAGCTCGAAGACCCAGTGGCCGTCGCCCTGCTGACATTGAACCAGCGCTTTCGTTCCCGCGGCGGCCGCCTTCTGCACGTCCGGCGGTCGCATCGAGTCCTGTGCATGCTCGGTGAATGCCAGTGTCACGCCGCTGCCTCCATTCGATTGCCGACAAGCGCGGCGGCACGATAGCCGGACCGGATAGCGCTCTCGATGGTCGCGGGAAGGCCTGTCGCCGTCCAGTCACCCGCGAGCAGCATATTGCTCCAACGCGTGTGCGGTCCGGGGCGACGTGCATTCTGCTCCGGCGTCGATGCAAAGGTCGCGCGGCGCTCGCGCACGAGCTGCCACGGCGGAAGCGCAGCCGAAAGTCCCGTGACTGCCGCAACATCGTTCCAGATGGCCTGCGCAAGCTCGGGGCGCGCAACATCAAACAGGGTGCCGCCGTCGCTGATGGTCACGCAAATCCGGCCAGGCAGCGAGAATATCCACTGGCTGGTGCCGTTGATCACTCCAAGCATCGGTGGAAGCTGCGCCGGAGGATCGACACGGAAATGTGCGTTGACGATGCCACGGAATGCCGTCGGCACCGTGAGACCTGGCACGAGCTTGGCCGCCACATATGGCGGGACGGCAAGGATGACCGCATCGTCCGCGCCAAGATCGACCGAGTGCCTGGAAAATCCGAGCTGCGACACGCGTCCGTCCGAAAACCGCAGCCCAACCAGTTCCTCCTCGAAGGCAACAGGAACTCCGCGTTGCCGCAGCCAGGCCAGCGCCGGGTCAATAAAGACCGGGCCGAGACCGTCGCGTGCCAGGAGCGGGCGGCAGGCCTGGCCACCAAGAGCGATCGTCTCCCTGATCAGGACCCCGGCGAGTTTTGCCGAGCCTTCGGGCGGCGCGATGTTGAGCGCGGCAAGCAGCAGCGGCTCGAGAAACCGGGTGTAAAGCGTTCCCGAGCAGTTCAACACGTCGCGGATCGGCTTGTCGGCCTTCGCCCAGGCGAGCCGTGCGATCGGCAGGTAGTCGGCAAGCCTCGTCTGTGGAACGCGGCGGTCCTTGTCGAAGACCCACCAGGGAAAACGGCTTTCCCCGAAACGCAGCGTCCACTGTTTCCCGCCGGCGAGATCGATGAATGGAAATTCCGCCTCTTTCGGGCCATGCAGGCCGGCCAGTGAACCAATGTCGTCGACAAACGAAAGTGCCGCATGATTTCCCGACAGCAGCAGATGGGTGCCGTTGTCGATGAGCATATCGGTTGCCGGATCGTGATATGACCGGCATCGCCCGCCCGCCTGGGCGGTCGCCTCATGCACCACGACCTCATGCTGCGATTGCACGAGCCTGACGGCAGCGGCAAGCCCTGCCAATCCTGCCCCGATAATGTGGATTGTGCCGGGCTTAGACGAACGCATGCCGTAACGCGATCCAGATCAACTGTGTCTTATTCAGGTGCACGGGCTGCCGCGGCCACGCCCACCCCCGCGCTATCATGTCCTCAAGCATCTGGCGATAGACCAGGCCCATGATCTTCGGGGCACGAACGCTGCGGCGTGGACAGGAAGCCATGATCTCGGTTGCCTTCGTAAAATGCCCGCGTGCCCGTTCCGCAAGAAACGCGCACGCCGTGCCAAGTCGCGGGTCGGTAACGGCTGATTGGGGAATATCTGTGTCAATTCCGGCCAATTGCAAAGCCTCGCGAGGGATATACAGCCGTCCAACCGCGGCGTCTTCGTCGATGTCACGCAATATATTCGTGAGCTGAAGCGCCCGGCCCAGATGGTGGGCCAGCAGTTTGCCTTCGGATTCGCCGAGACCGAAGACGCGCACCGACAGGCGCCCGACGGCGGAGGCCACCCGATCACAATACAGGTCAAGTTGGTCCAGGCTTGGCGCACGGAAATCGGCGCGCGCGTCCATTTCCACTCCGTCAATGATGGCAAGGAAATCCTCCTTACGGAGGTCGAAGCCTGAAATTGCCTTTGCCAGTTTCTCAAGACCGCGTGGCACCTGCCCCGAATAAAGCGCTTCGATATTTTCGCGCCATGATGCAAGCATGGCCAACCTGTCGCCGGGCACGTCGCCGTCGGCGATGTCGTCGACCTCCCGGCAGAACGAATAGATTTCGAACATCGCCTCGCGCTGCTCTCGGGCGAGAATGCGCATGGCCAGGTAGAATGAGCTTGCGCCCGCGCGTGCGGCCGCCGGGCGGCTTGCACCGGCCTGCTGGAGCTGCGCTGTCATGGCACCTGATATCCGTGTGCCGGCACGACCGCGCGCAACAGCCGGTGCAATCCCGCTCCGACCGCGCCGCGCACGGCATAGCCTGCGGCCTGCGCCTTGCTCAGGTGGACCGGCTCGCTCAGCGGGTCTCGCCTCGCCAGGATCCGCAACAGGCGTTTCGCAAGCGCCTGAATCACTGCAATCTCCAGCCCGAGCCGCCGGTCCTTGACGCTCGTAGCGAACCCCTCGCTTTCCTGCAGCAGAGCGGCGGTCTGGGCCACCAAGCCCTTGATGCACTCGCGTAACGCCGGGCTCGCGCGATTGCGGGCAAGCATGTCCACACTCACTCCTGCGGCAGCCATTGCATCGAGCGGAATGTAGATGCGGTTCAGCCGCTGGTAGTCGAGGCCGCAGTCCTGCAGATGATTGATGATCTGCAACGCCGCGCACAACGCGTCGGACGCAGGCCAGACTGCCTTTGATTCGCCGTGCACGTCGAGCACAAAGCGCCCGACGGGCATCGCGGAGCGCGAGCAATAGTCGATCAATTCGTCCCAGTTCGCGTATCGCTGCTTCGTCGCGTCCTGCCGGAAAGCGTCGAGCAGATCCTGCGCATGTCGTGGCGTAAGCCGCTGCGCCTCAAGAACGGCACGAAGCTTCACTCCTTCCGGCTCGTGATCCGACTTGCCGAGAAGGCTCGCCTCCAGTCCGTTCAGGCGGTCGATCTTTTCCTGACTGCTCAGCGAGGCATGGTCGGCGATGTCGTCAGCGACGCGCACGAATTCATAGAAGGCAAGGATTGCCGGCCGGTGCTGCGGCTTGATGAGCCAGGACGCAACCGGAAAATTTTCGTCGCGTGAGCCTTTCCCTGATCGCAATTCAGCACTGGTAACCATCACAGGCCCGGCGCGTCGGCATGAACGCGTCCCTTCCACTGACCCCCGCGTCGTCGAAAATGCTGATAAGCGGAATTGATCGTGTACGACATGTAAAGCAGTGCGATTCCCGGGAGGGCAATGCCCCATATGGGCGACAGCTGATAATATCGCAACGTGGGCACAAATGATAATGACATCGCCACCCAGATCAGCAGCCCAAAATACTGCGGCAATCCCGAAGCAAACAGCGCAAATAGTGGCGGCGCGACGAAGGTGAGCGTCATACCCAGGATCGTGCCGACAAGCGCAAGCGGCGAATAGCGCAGCTGACTGTAGGCCGAACGGGAAACCATCCGCGCCACATCCGCGAAACTCCGATAAGGCCGGATGCTCTGCACCCGATTGGTCAAACCGAGCCAGATGGGGCCCGCCGATTTGAGTTGCGCGGCCAGCGAGCAATCGTCGATCAGCGCGCCGCGGATGCCGACAATGCCGCCGGTTCTTGCAAGAGCATCGGCACGCACAAGCATGCAGCCGCCGGCGGCGGCAGCCGTCGTTGCGTCGGCCCGCGAAACCCACGCAAACGGATAGAGCATCTGGAAGAAATAGATGAAGGCCGGAACATGCATCCGCTCGGCAAGGCTGACACAGCGCAGCTTCGCCATCAGCGAGGTGAGCACGTAACCGCCGGCCGACGCATGAGCGACAAGCCAAGAGACCGTGTCGGACGCATGCTCGATGTCCGCGTCTGTGAGCAGAAGAAACTCCGGATGCGAGGCTTCGGCTGCGGCTATCCCCTGGTTCACCGCCCACAACTTTCCGGTCCAGCCGCTCGCCGGCCCTGTCGTTCTGATCACCTTCAGCCGCCCATCGCCTGCCGCAGCGGCGGTTGCGACGGCGCCGGTGTCGTCATCGCTGTCATCGTCGAC
>Ga0070741_10004902_pt1 | contig 30617 bp, 21 predicted proteins | sample Coa_R1_4_FD_66440 | JGI IMG/M metagenome (GOLD analysis project Ga0070741, IMG submission 66440) | Surface soil microbial communities from Centralia Pennsylvania, which are recovering from an underground coalmine fire - Coalmine... | ecosystem: Environmental > Terrestrial > Soil > Unclassified ... | reverse complement strand
GCTTATTCCAACAGCAAGAGTCAGCAGGGCTGTTCCCGTGAAACTTGGGACCTTCCTCAATCGCCGAAAAGTTAAACGAACTTCCTGGATCAAATTAAGCGTTGACATACGGGGGATTCTATCACTGCTGCTCAACTAGATGGCTGTAATCAATCCGTTCCTTCTGAACTCCGCCAGCAAAGACAAGATATCGGAAGAATGTCCGTTCCTGTCCGCCGTTTGTGCTGCAATAAAGTTGGAACTCAGGCCACCCTTGCAGAGTTTCTGGATTAGTCCAGTGGCCCACCCAGGCGGCTTGAAGCTTTTCAGTGACTTCATATCTACTAGTATCCAGCCTTGAGGCCTATAAAGCGCTGCAATTGCAGACGCTTCATTAAGGACGTATCCGTGGCCATCAAGAATTTCATTTTGAATAAGGTTGCAGGCCTCCGCACTTGTTGGCACGGCTGGCGGCGGCACTGCTGCCGGACCTCGGCGCCATCTGTGTATGGCCGCTACGCCTGGCCACTGTTCAGGATACTTTCTTCCATACTTTTCAAGAAGACTGTAGAGAGATTGCATAGTGGTTTGTACAAATGTGTCTCGGCTTGAAGCCGAACCCGAAGCCGGACGAAAAATCGGTTCACCGCAGATGACTTGGCCTGTATCCATTCCGTCCGCCAACGCAATGATGGGAAGAATCGGTACATTCGCAACCCAAGCCAGGTTTGCAATCCCTGTCTTTACGGATATTGGGAAGTTCGCAAACTGCACCAAACAGCGAGAACCCGTTCCGCGTTTTCCACTAAGCCCCGCATTTCCATCTGCGTGCATGAGTACAACATGCCCTTTTCTCAGTTCTTGCAGCAGCTTAAGTGAAGTGCCCTCCTCTGCCACCGGCAAAATCTTCATGCTGCAAGCAGCGTGCATGCTGATGCAATCGCTTTCGCCCTCAGTCTCAGGAATGGCAGCCAGACGCGACTGCAGAGAACGGCGGGCCTCTTCCACGGCTGGAGCTACGGTGTTTTTTACTGGCCAAACCACTTCAATGCCATTCAAAGCAATTTCAAATGGAAGAAGGCTGTAGTGACCAAATCTGAAGGTGCAGACAATCATGCCTCCATGTTTGGCAGACAGTGATCGCAAAAACTCCGGGGCCAGCCCACTCAGCCTTCTAAGTGGCTTTTTGCCTGTTGTCACCGCGCCAGGAAGAACATCCATCCATCGATCTAGAACACGGTTGCTCCAGATTGCGTAGCGGGTGCACTGCGTTGCAATGCGCACGAGCTCGGTGTTGGGCAGCTCATTGTAAAAAATAGCCAGCAGGTTTAAATACACAGGATCGTAACGGTTCGCATGGATCGTCCGTAATTGTTCGTCAGTTAACTCGTTCAACCAGTCGCGGATGCCCTGCTCTCCCATCCCACCAATGATCGTCTCGATTTCGCCCGCTGCCATTGACGCAACTGCTTCAATTGTTACCGACCCTGTCTTTCCTTCAGGCATGTTGTCTCTCCATATATGTTGCTGTCGAAGGCTTTTGCGTTGAGTTGAATCACAGCAAAGAAATCTACGCAGGATACTCAGGGTCGTGTTATTTGCACTGTCCAATGCCGACCACCACGGAGCTCTGAGCGGAGCAGCGCGAAATCATTGGAGGTTACTCGCTTAAGTTGCTTAGCATACACTTGGCTCGATATCATCCAGCGCGACTTCCGCCATCACACTTTTCGTAATCATCTCGAGCGTAAGAACCACCCGAGACTTATTTTTCTTATAAACGAGGAAGCCTTCCATGCCAGCCATCACCCCAGAGCGAATACGAATTTTTGTTCCTGTCGCGAGATAGGGGTGAGGCTCGATCTTGCCATGCCTCAGGCCCTCACGCAGAAAATGAATGTACGTATCCGATACCGGCAAAGATTCGCGCATGCCGCCAACGATTGCTACCACGCCTGGAACCTCAAGCACAGACACGCGATCGCCACGGCCAATGCGAACGAAGATGTAGTTTGGAAACAAGGGAAAAAACAAAGTCCTCTTCGATCTGTCCTTCCATTGGCGTTGCGTTTCATATAAAGGAAGAAAACTCTCGATATCTCGAATGCGGAAATGTTCCTCGATTCGCTTCTCATGCCGTGGCGTCGTAAAGACCGCGAACCAATTTTTTGTTGCTGGCAGAAGTTGTAAATCACTGCCGCCATACGTTGGCCCTGTGATCATTCGGTTTTCTCACAACAAAGATTTAGGGTACAGCTTCGCTCTTCTCACTTGGCAGTGACTTTTCCACTAAAAGAGTGGAACTTCAAAATCAATTTGCAGTTTGAGGCTCAGGCTTCGGAAAAGCAACCTTCATCTATTGGCGAATTTGGCTTTCTTGGGCCAAATCTGGCTGTTTTGTGCTGATCTGGAAAATCCCTGATCTTGATTGAGAGGGGCTGCTGCCATACACGCGCTTGTAATCACGGCAGAAATGGCTTTCATCCGTCCACCCCAGCTCCCTCATAACCTGTTTTACACTGAGGAACGACTGGCATAACAATTCATGCGCTCGTTGTAAACGCAGGAATTTGTGGTAACGATGAAATGTTAGTCCTGTCTGCTGCCGAAACAGATGTCGAAAATGGGAACTCGACAGGTTCACAGTCTGCGCGATCTCATTTATATCGACGCCCGCCTTGGCGAGTTGATGCTCAATCCAAGCAACAGCGACAACAATTCTTGGATCCCGAATGGAGTCTATATCGCGGAACTTCTTCAACGTAGCGCTTGCCTGCATTTCGCACCCTTTCCAGAGCCTTCATTTACACGCAGCGGCGATCCACGAATCAGATTCTATTTTCGTAACTACTTCAGACTCTATGTGTCTTGCCGCCATTCATTGCTCATTCTTTACGCTCATGCCATGCCTAAGTACCGCCATTTATCGACAGCAGTTCCCAAAGAATTCACATTCACAAATTAGGTTTTCCAGCACTCGCCGGAAATCACCTGGAAATCAGCGAATGGAAACCGATGGGCTCGTATCGAAAATGGAAGGCATACTCATGGTGACAGCAATCTTAATTATTTTCAGAATGGAATTTGAGAAAAGCTCATTGTTTCTCATCTTCCAAACCAAGTCTCAAGGGCGTAGAAAGTTTTGCAAAAGCTTGTATGCTGTAGTTCTTGGATAGTGGATGAATAATAGAAGAGATGCATTCTTCATCCTCTAAGCGCAACTGAATTATAGCTCGATCAAATCGGCCTCATTAGAATTTCCCAACAAAAAAATAGTTTTGAATTTTCATTTTGGAAATTTTCATTTTGGAAAAGTCCAAAGTCAAAATATCTGAATGATGAATTACGTAATAACTTTTGGCTAGTGGCAATCCTCCATATAAAGACAATCTGATGCAACATCAGTGGGTCTATTGCAGGAGGCTGCATCGCTGGCGATCTCTTGTTGGGATGATGCGTTGCAATTGCCAACTTGGCTGAGAGCAGTATCTGCTTCTGCAGGTTCCCGTTACGGGCCACTTATCCTGACGCTCTTCTACGACGCAGGTAACGCCAAGCACTCATTCGGGCGGTCTTTCATTTGTGCACTTACGCCAGAATGCGGATTTGCACGAGCATCATAATGTTTCCGGTTCCGAAAGGCACTAGGGGACGGAAAGTATTTTGCGCCTTGAAGATCACTTGCTCTCCAAATTTTCCTCAGACCGTTTGCGTCTGCAAACATGCTGTATTAACGGGCGCACCGGTAAACTCGGGCATCAAAATCATGGGCAGAGATAATTTTCTCTCGTGAGCAATTTTGAAAAGAAGATTTTTAAATAAAGTGCTTCAGTGAAAACCTGATGAATAACCTGGTATCTCAGTGATTCCCGACGAACTGCGCAAAAACCATAACATTTAACAAGCGCAGGCTGGGCACTTAACTTTATATTCCCAATCCTATAAATTTTTTTATTGTTTACACCATTCACTTCATAGTGTATACAGTTCAGACCAAGCTTTGGCCAATACAACAGCTAAGACGCCTCTATCTGAGACACACCCCCCTTGGCGGAGTCGAGCAAAGCTATCTAGGAGAATACTATGTGGTTGCGCCATGGGAATAAGGGGAAGGGTGTAGGTTTGTTTTTGTTGCTCATTAGTGCGCTTCTGCTCGCAGGTTGCGGCGGCGGTGGTGGCAGCGCGAGCCCAACTCCAACTCCCACTCCAGTCTTGCCTCCATCTATCACATCTGTAAGCCCAAGCTCAGTAACGGCGGGCGGCCCAGCTTTTACTTTAACGGTCAACGGGGCCAACTTCGTTCCCGGCTCTGTGGTGCAGTGGAATGGCAGCGCGCGTCCCACAACTATAGTATCTACAGCCCAGTTGCAGGTCTCGATCACAAGCGCTGACATTGCCGTTGGCGCGGCCAATACTGTCACGGTCGTGAACCCCACCGGTCAAGGCGGTGCTCCAACAGCCTTTAGTATCACTGTGAATAATCCGGTACCGGTTGTTGCCAGCTTGAACCCCGCAGCTCTGGCAGCAGGTGCGTCCGCCTTCACGCTAACCGTGACTGGATCAAACTTCGTTCCTACCTCAATTATTCAGTTCAATGGCGTGGCTCGCCCAACTACCTTTGTCTCTTCTCTCACCCTTCAGGCGGCGATTCCTGCCGCAGACATTGCCAATGTGGGCCTTGCGAACGTTGCGGTATTCAATCCTGCGCCAGCAGGCGGCCCTTCCAACAACCTGACATTTACGGCAGCCTTTCCGCCGCCCACAATCAAGCTGCTCACTCCAGGTTCGGCGGTTTTCGGAGGCGCTGATTTTACCATCACGGTGAGCGGGGCAAACTTTGTTTCGTCATCAGTGGTGAAGTTTAACGGCAGTCCTCGAGCGACAACATTCGTCTCCAGTACGGAGCTGCAGGCTACGATTACTGCTGCTGATATCAGCAACGTAGGCGTGGCGAACATAACTGTGGGCAATGTAGTAACGAACGCGCTATCTGCAGCGGCCAACGCCGGGATTGACCCAACTACCTCTGCTCCTTTTATGTTTCTAACTGGCGCTACCGGAGGCACAGGTTTCGCTCAGGCAATTATTAACCAGGCGTCGCAAGACATTACTTATGATCCGACGCAGCAGTTGATCTATGCATCGGTACCAGGCACGGCTGCTACCAATCCTAATACTATCTCTGTGCTATCCCTGGCGAACGCTGCCATCACCTCATCGCAAGCTGTGGGTGCAAACCCGGACATCCTCGCTATTTCCGGCGATGGCCAGTTTCTCTATGCAGGAATTGATGGAGCAGCCACCATTCAACGCTTCACTCTGCCCGGACCGACAAAAGACATAAGCATTCCACTAGGCGCAGATCCTTTCTTTTGGGCCATTTTTTGCGGAAGATATTCAGGTGGCGCCGGGGGCCGCGCACACAGTCGCAACTGCGTTGTCGCAGCAAGGCGGGATCGCTGTGTTTGATGATGCTACACAAAGACCTACTAAGTTTCCCAATGGAGTAGATCCGGTGCGCTCTCTCCAGTGGGGTGCTGATGCGACCAAGCTCTTTGGATCAGACCCTTTGAACGGTTTAGACGCACTCTCTGTCACACCCAGCGGCGTTAGCTTGATTGCTTCTACAAATGGTGTTGCCCACGGCAACCGGATCCACTTTAGCTCTTCCAACAATCTGATTTACGGTGAAGGCGGTGACGTCTTCTCTACTGCCGGTGCAATAACGGCAAATTTCAATGTGAATAGTCCCATGGCTATCGATCCAGCCCTGAACGCGGCTTTCTTCTTCGCTCAAGGGACAATCCGCGCTTTTGACCTGACACGCTTCACTTTGAACCGCAGCATTACACTGAACGGTGTAACCAGTGCACCGCGACGCATGATTCGCTGGGGCCAGAACGGCCTGGCTTTCAATACGGATAGCGGCCAGATTGTCCTTGTAGCAGGGAATTTCCTGGATCCAATTACTCCGCCCCCGGCCTTGCCTGTGCCCACTCCCACGCCAACGCCGGCACCGAACCCAAATCCACAAGCGCCAGCGATCTCGTTTCTGAACCCGGGTTCCGCCATTTCTGGCGGCACTGGTTTTACCCTGACAATCCAGGGAACGGCCTTCACTAATTCCTCCGTTGTTCAATTCAACGGAAGCGCGCGCACAACAACATTTGTCTCAGCCACTGAGTTGCAAGCCGCCATTACTGCGGCAGATATCGCCACTGTTGCAGTAGCAACAGTAACAGTTCTCGATTCAGCTAATGGTCCTTCGACTGGCTCATCGTTCCTGATTGGAACCACCGGCGGGGCCGGGTTCGCGCTCACATCAATTGCCGAACCAGCAAAAGACATCGCTCTCGACCCATCGCGCCAAGCAATCTATCTTTCCGTACCCAACACGGTTCCTGAAGGAAATAGCGTGGCAGTTCTGGACTTGGCCAGCGCCAAAATCGTGGGTACGCAATTTGCCGGAAGCAACCCAGATCTGCTCTCCATTTCCGACGACAGCCAGTTCCTCTACGCCGGGCTTGATGGAAATGCATCAGTGCAGCGGTTTACGCTCCCAACATTGGGAACAGACGTGGCGTACCCGTTGGGATCGGATCCTTTCTTTGGCCCTTATTTCGCTCTGGACCTACAGGCAGCTCCGGGAGCGCCGCATACCAGCGCTGTAAGTCTTGGCATCCGCGGGGCGAGTCCGCAGGCCTTGGGAGGCATCACGATCTTTGACGATGCCACGCCACGGCCGACTCATGCTACCGGATTCCTCGGCATCGGCGGTCTGTACGATTCAATCCAATGGGGTACCGATGCAACGTCGATCACGGCCGCAAATGGTGACGATACGGGGTTTGACTTCTACACTCTCTCAGTCAATGCAAGCGGCATCACGCAAACCCAGGACATCCAAAGTGTTTTTGGAAGCTTCGGTAATAAAATCCATTTCGATCGCGGAACAAACCTAGTTTACAGCAATGACGGCCGTGCGCTCGATCCTGCCACCGGCGTCCGCGCTGGAACTTTCCAGGCCTCTGGTCAAATGGTTCCCGATCCAACTTTGAACAGCGCGTTCTTCCTCAACCAATCTTTTGGATCCAATACTGCCACAATTCAATCTTTCGATCTGATTCACTTCACACCGGTCGGGTCCATTACTATTCCTGTCACCGGTACTGCACAGCGCCTTATTCGCTGGGGTCAAAATGGATTGGCGTTCAATACGGATAGCGGCCAGGTAGTCCTGGTGGGCGGAAGTTTCTTGGCGCCAGTGCCTACGGCATTTCCGACTCCTAATCCCTTGCCTGCGCCTCCCCCAGTTCCTGCCGCAAACGCTCCGGTGATCACGCTACTCAGTCCAAGTTCGGCGATTGCCGGCGCCGCTGCTTTCACGCTCACCGTGAATGGAAGCAATTTTGATCCTGCAGCCCAGATCCAGTTCAACGGCGCGGCTCGCAGCACAACCTTTATATCCAGCACGCAATTGCTGGCGGCTATCAATGCAGCGGATGTTGCTGCCGCAGGCACGGCAATCATTACAGTCGCAAACCCTGCCAATAACGGTGGCACGTCGGCAGGCTCAACCTTCTTTATCGGAACCACCGGAGGGAATGGGTTTGCGGTATCTGTCATCAGTCAGGCAGCCAATGATCTGCTCTTCGATCCCGCGCATCAGGTCATCATGCTGTCAGTGCCGAGCACCGCCGCAGCCCATGCAAACACCATTTCCGCGCTTGATCCATCTACCGGGACGATCGTTTCTTCGCAGTTTGCTGGAAGCGAACCCGACATCCTGGCCTTGTCCGATGACAGCCATTTCCTCTATGCCGGCCTCGATGGCGCCTCAAAAGTACAACGGTTTACATTGCCTGATTTCGCAAGGGACATAAGTTATTCCCTGGGCACTGGCGGCTTCAACGCGGGAACCAACTTTGCGAAGGACCTTCAGGTAGCTCCGGGCGCTCCCAATACTACCGCCGTAACTACACAGGGTGGCACAATCACAATCTTTGATGATGCCACGGCAAGAACGACAACCGTAGTCGGAGGGGGCCTCGATCCAATGGGGTACAGATGACACTACTCTCCTGAGCACTGGGGGGTTCAATAGCGATTTGTTAACTTTTTCTGTTGCTCCTGGTGGACTAACCCAGGCAAACGATTTCATTCTGGATGTCAGTGGCAGGATTCATTTTGATCGCGGTGATCATCTGGTGTGGGCTGAAAACGGGCACGTGGTCGATCCAACAAGTGGATCCGCGGTAGGTGTTCTGGCCGCAGCAGGCTCCACTGTGCCTGACTCCGCTTTGAACCTGGTATTTGTTCTCACCCAGCCATCTGGGCCGGCCAGTGTAACTTTGCAAGCCTTTGATATGACCCATTTCACACTGGTGGGTTCAATCACTATCCCGAATGTCAATGGGAATGCGCGACGGCTGATTCGCTGGGGCCAGAATGGTTTGGCTTTCAACACAGATAATGGCAATGTATTTCTGGTGGGCGGAAACTTTGTCAGTCCAGTGTCTACGGCGACTCCGCCGGCGACACCGCTGCCAGCGCCTCCGCCAACACCGGCAGCTAACGCCCCGGCCATCGCACTATTAACTCCCAGTTCTGCTCTTGCTGGCGGCAACGCTTTCACATTAACAGTGGCTGGCGCCAACTTCGATCCGGCCGCCACCATTCAATTCAACGGCTCTGCTCGCAGCACGAGTTTTATCTCCAGTACAAAACTGCAGACAAGCATCAGCGCCGCGGACATTGCAGCTGCAGGCACGGCCGTCATTACCGTTGTGAATCCAATCAGCAATGGAGGAACGTCAGCCGGTTCAACGTTCTTCATCGGCTCCACTGCGGGAAGCAATTTTGCAGTGACGGTAATTAACCAGTCTGCTAATGACCTGGTATTCGATCCTGTGCACCGCGTCATCCTGTTCTCGGCGCCCGGGGCGGCTGGCTCAAACGGAAATACGATTTCCGCGCTCGATCTTTCCGGCAACGTGATTTCGTCGGAATTCGCCGGCAGTGAACCGAATGTCCTTGCTCTTTCCGATGATGGTCAGTTCATTTATGCCGGCATTGATGGTGCTTCACAAGTGAAGCGTTTTGCCCTTCCGGCATTCACCGCTGATATCCATTACTCGCTCGGCGGCGGGTCGTTCTTCTCCGGCCTGATCACTGCCACTGATTTGCAAGTGGCTCCCGCTACGCCGCATACCGCTGCGGTCGTGACCTCAGGGATTAATCCGTCCGGGAAGATCACTATCTTTGACGATGCGACGCCGCGCACCAACTTTGCCATTAACGGTAACTCCACCCAGTGGGGTAGTGACACCTCCGCTCTTTTCTCCAGCTCCGCGTTTACTAGCGATTTATTCTCGCTGTTTGTAGACGCAACTGGTGCAACCCTCATCCACGATTTTCCCAGCTTCCTGAGCGGACGCAGAATTCATTTCGATCCGGGAACGTCACGGATCTTGGCAGATGGCGGTGCGGTACTCGATGCGGCCACCGGCTCGCCAGTAGCGACGCTCCAAGCCTCCGGGCTCATGGTGGTTGATTCGTCATCGAATGCAGTTTACGTCCTCGAACAACCGTTTAATGCCGGCAATGCAACGATTGATGCCTTCGATCTGACGCACTTCGTGAAGACAGGATCAATTACAATTGCCGGCGTAAACGGAACCGCTGGCCGTCTGATTCGCTGGGGAGAAAATGGTCTGGCATTTAACACCAGTGATGGCCATATATTCCTAATCGGCGGCAACTTCGTCAGCCCAATTGTCACCAACATACCGGCAGCAACACCGTTACCAACTCCTCCGCCTCCTACCGCCCCTGGCCCCACGACGCCAATCATTTCTTCGCTTAGCCCCGGATCGACTGCAGCGGGCGGACTGGACGTCGCATTGACAGTGAATGGAACGAATTTCACTGCTTCTTCGGCAGTGCAGTTCAATGGAACAGCATTGGCGACCACATTCGTTTCCAGCAGCCAGTTGACAGCAACCATACCTGCTGCCCAGATTGCCAATGGCGGCGCAGCGCAGATTGCGGTGGTGGATCCAAACGGAACATCGAATCCTTCATTGTTCTTTGTTGGGGCCACGGCAGGAACTGGAAGCGGTGGAACCAGTTTTGCATTTACTACGATTAGCCAGATAGCTAATAACCTGATTTTTGATCCGGTACATCAGGTGTTTTTCATCTCCGTACCAGGCACAGCGAGCAGCCTGGGTAACACTGTGACCGCTCTTGATCTCTCTGGCAATGTCATCTCGTCGCAGTTCGCCGGCAGTGAACCCGGCGTTCTGGGCGTTTCTGACGACGGACAGTTCCTCTACGCGGGCATCAATGGAGCGGGAAGAGCGCAGCGTTTCTCTCTGCCCAGCTTCAACCCGGATATCAGCTACTCGCTGGGGAACCCAAATCAATTTGGTCCTGCTGCGGCTCTCGACTTACAAGTTGAACCTGGCGCTGCTCATACAGCAGCTTTCGCCACAGGCTCAATCACAACCTCTTTCGAGCAGGATGGAGTTGCGGTCTTCGACGATGCAACACAGCGTACCAACCGTCCCTTTACTGCTGCTTCGTCCCTCCAATGGGGCCCCGGCAATACAACATTATTAGGCGCTGATAGCTTTGGCACTGACCTTCTTGTCATGGCCGTCGATGTCAACGGTGTTACCGCACTGCATGACTTCTTCTCATTTACATTCAGCAATCGCGTTCGCTTCAACGCAGTCACCGGATTTGCCTACGGAACTGATGGCCGGGTGGCGGATCCTGCAACCGGGACGGTGGTAGGTTCTTTCGCGGTAGGCACTACATCGTCAACCAACCTGATGGTTTCAGATTCCGGCTTGGGCAAAGCGTTCTTCCTTACACAGACGCAAAACGCGGGAAGTACGACGGTGACTCTGCAATCATTCAATCTCACTACATTTAGTTTGCTGAACTCAATGACAATTCCAAACGTCAATGGGACCGCGCAGAACCTGGTTCGGTGGGGAACAAACGGCTTGGCATTCAGCACTAACAAGGGCCAGATCGTGCTCCTGGGAGGAAGCTTCGTGAACTAATTGCAACCGAGGGTCGACCGCGGCCCAGTGTGGCCAACTAGTGTAGCTTCGCTTTCTCACTGCGCGCCTCGAACTCTTCCGGCGAGCGATAACTAAGGCTGAATGTCTTACCAGTGAACCGGACATTCTGGTATGTGAGCCGGGATGCTGCCGGAAACCGGCGGTTTGGGGAAATATTGAGTTGCAAGCTGCACGTCCAGTGCGGTCTGTGGGCCAAATAAAAGCTGGATGAGCATCAGAGCCTCATCCAATCCTGACGAGATCCCGCCGCCAGTGAGGCGATTTCCAGAAACCACATACCGCTGGTGCGTAGTATCAACATTGATTTTGTTGAAAGCTTTTAGACAATTCACGAAGTACCAGTGGGTAGTAGCGCTGTGACCATCAAGCAGTCCTGCGCGGGCCAGCAACAACGCCCCTTCGCACACGGAGCAAACCCATTTTGCCGCCGGCGCCACCTTTTTCAGATATGCGAGATAAGGCGACGCGTGATCGGACATGATCTTCTCCAAAGCGGCCGGATCGCCGCCGGGCACCCAGAGCACGTCAAGTAAAGGCGTAGCAGCGAAACTCGCGTGGGCGTCAAAGCGAATGCCATTCAATGTCGTTACCGGGCCGCCATCGGCAGAAACAATGATGCTTTCCAGCCCCAGGTTCTTATCAACCCAGCTGAACATTTCATACGGACCAGCCACATCGAGCAGGTTTACACCTTCATAGACTGGGATACAAAGTTTCATAATGCAAGGCTCCTTAACTGTGCTGTAGACCCATCGGATGCTGCAACAGGTTGCTCCAAATGGCTTGGGGAAGCCAGGAGCACTGATACACGTAATTATTCAAATTTGCACGAAAATAACTGCGCTGCCGTTTCGGCGGCAGCGCAGAGGAAGCAAATTATCAGTGATGAGTGTAGAGCGTGGTATTCGGAACGACTTCCAGCAATTGCATCATGCCGCGGTCCTCATGAATAAGGATGTGACAGTGCTGCACGTATTCGCCGGTGAAATCCACGAACCTGGTGCGCATTTTGAAGTAGCCAGGAATGTTGACCGAGCACGCCTGCTGACTACCACAACTGCTGCCTTGTACACCCGGCGGAGTTGGACAAACCCACTGACTTTGCTGGTTCTGGTTACAGGCCACAGTCCTGGTCTGGGAATTGGAATACGTGAGAGTGCAAACCTGTGTTGGATTACAGGCACCACCTTGTGAACTGGGGCAGCTATAGTTGCCGCCACTCTGCGTACACAGCACAGCATCGTTGCGGCCAGTGGGAATGGCAAAGGTGTCCCACCAGACAAAGTGCCCAGGAATTTTACTGCAAGCGCCCCAGGTCTCGGGCTTGAGCGGATCGGCATAACATTTATTTCCAGGTGTAGTGGCATCCTGACTGTTCGCCTGGAACACTTCCGTGATCTGGAAGGGATTGACATGGATGTGGAATGGATGCGACTTATCATCGGCTTGATTCTTTATCGTCCATTCTTCAGCCGTATTGAGCAGCATGGCCTGGTTAATATGGTTAGGATCGAAGGACTGGCCGTTAATAGTCGAATTACCGGGCCCGTAGGTTACAGTCCGACGAAGAAAAATGTCCTTTTCCGGAATGTCGTTCAGGAATGGCGGGAATTTAGGAAAATCTTGCTCGTTGGTAATGAAATCCTGGGCCGGGTTTACAGAATTGCCCTGGACTTTGACGGTCAGAAGGGTGACCGGCTGATCCGGCACAACTAAGGGTGGAGTAGCAAACTGCATCAATGTGGTTTCATTCGGTTGTACGGTAAGGGCGTATGTGCCCGGCTCGGTCGGAGCTTTTACCAGTAGATCGGCGCGATTGGCAGGCGCAAGATTAAAAACTCTGTCCTGGGCGCCAAAAGTCTGATAGTTGGCGAAATCGAGTTGTACGCCATCCTGGGCAATCTGCCGCCAGTGGATGCAGGGTCCCGCAACAGCTTGCGACCCTGTTTGGCTGCATGGCTGTTGCTGGCCGGACTGAGTGAAACTCAAGAATTGGACTGCATCGCGAAAAGCGCCGTTGGCAATCCGCCATAGCTGCACCTCGCCCGGCCGCATAGTGAGAAACGGCTGGAGCCTTCCATTCACTGAGAGTAACGGTTTCGGAGAAGTGCCCGGTCCATTGGGAGCAGGATTGGTGGTGATGAGCGGGAAAGGCGTAGCTGAGAGCTGCTGAATTATCATGACCTGTTCCACAAGGTCCTTGCCGTAAACTTTGTGCAGGTCATCGTCGTACTGGCCCTCGATGATCAAGATCCCGGCCATACCATTGGCAACATTCAGTGCAGTGGAACCGTGCTTGTGGGCGTGATACCAGTGCGTGCCCGGAGATTGTCCCATGAGGTACTTCACAGGCTTGCCATTTTCTTCCTTATATTCTGGCAATCTGAAGCAATAAGGATAAGCGCCGAGCTGGTATTGCGGCCATAAACCGGCATCAATTTCCTTCTGGTTCTCTGGCCATAATTTAGGCAAGTCAGAGGGCAGAGTCGTGTCATATTCCTTGATCAGCTTTTCCTGCGATGCGCGCCATGCTGCGGGGAGTTGATGCCACTGTGTCTGTGTGCCCTTGGCTTCGCAGTCGGCAAAGATCTGGTCAAACTCGGTCTTAACGAAGTCATTAGCGGGCTCGATTTTTCCATTGATCCGCAAGGCGGGACGAATGTATAGGAGCACATTGTCACCAAGCGTGCTGGGAGTGGTGTGAGTTCCGTGGAAGTGAATGTTGGATGTGGTTGAGCCATGCAGACAATTTGGCATCTTGTCCCCGCCGGGATAGATGACAGCGCTGAGACCGATATTGGTCCACGTGACCGTACCATCGATGACGGTTTGTCCTACGGTTTGCGGGAATGCGGGTTCGGTTGAGCTTGTGGTCCCTTTAGCGACCGACTTGAAATAAAAGCCTCCGGCATTGTTATTCGTGGGCTGAATGAGAGTGGTCCTACCGATTGCGGTTGTGGCACTCCAGTCCGCAGCCGTGGGCTGGCCTTTGTAAGTATCGCAGCCGGTTGTTTTGCCTTGCTCCGCCAGGTCCAGGGTAGCGGCGAAATCCGCAGGATTCACGTGGTTCAGAAATGCGATCTCCACCAAATCGCCGACCCTTGCCCGCAAAGTGGGGCCTGGTAACGGCACATCGGTTTTATAAACATCGGCAGTTGAACCTGACTTGGCGAGCAGGTTGCGTCCGGTGAAGAGCCGGAGAGGTTGTCTGATACATCTCGAATCTCCCGGCATTCCCCACAAGTAAGGTTGTGCTCCGATCAGAACCATCTCGGCGCGCAACTTCTTTTCTTTGGCATCGCGCCCTATTACCGGCATATTGAGCAGGGCTTGGCCTGGGGAGCAGGCGTTAATCTGCAGGTTTTGTAGATTTTGTGCACCGCCGTTCTGCGCTACCGCAGGGGCAGTCCACATCAGTACAGCAATGAAGACTGCACAAACCACGCCTCTGTAAGCTGCCCGTGCAGCAAGAAAAAGCGCTTGCGCCGTTTTGCAATCATGATGTTTTGTTGTCAACTCATACTCCTTCATAAACGCTCCTCTGATGTGAACTCATGTAAAGCACGCCATCCAGTGCCATTGTCAGCTGCCATTGCCGGAAGGCTGGACCTCAATCACACCTGTTTCATCCGGGTGAATGGAGCAGATGTAGTTGATTGTGCCGGGCTTGCCGGGAACAAAAGTTGACGAAGACTTGGGCCCAAATTTGTCTACGCCGGGAATAGGCTGGTCAAAGAAAAACGTACTGTCTCCTGGCAAACCGGGCCAGTGTGCCTGAGTATCGTGATTGGACCAGATGATCTGGTCATCCACCTTAACATCCGGGGACTGCGTGAATTCAAAGACGACTCCCGGTGCCGGTGGTGGCGAAGAGTTTTTCTTAATCAAGATTGTCCATGCTGCCATCAGAAATTCTCCTTGTGGTTTATTCGGTACGTACATGCGCGCGTTAAAGAGAGCTTCGCTCGCGTTGTGTTGAAAAGACATCATTCCCTGAACAGGAAGTGCGTAATCGGGTAATTTGGTGAATGGGTAACCCAAAATCAAAAACAACCCTCCCGATCTGAATGGCAGATATCAAGCGGGAGGCCGCTTGGCTGGTTTGTTGTGGAACGGCCATAGAAAGTACTTCCTGCAAAAGCAGGTCCTGCAGAGAGAATAGCCTTGGCGAGAGCCAGTGCGAGGAGAGTGTCGGCTTCAGGGCAGCCATCGTCAATACAGTCGGAGATGAACTGGATATCCTGAGGCATGACGGGAGTGCCACCCCACTGCAGTTGAGGAAAATGAGTGCCGTCTAAGGGCCGCTGGCCCCTGAGGCCGATAACTAATCCTGATTTGGCACCGCGTCCGGGATAGAGCGGCTTTTTCTTCGGTGCAGGAGTGGGGCATAGTGGCTTGGCTTCGTGACAGCAACTGCTCGCAGAAAACTGGGTGACGCTCCGCGCCAGATCGTCGCAGATGTCACGGAGCGTGGGCGGAGCGATCATGCGCATACCGTAGATCACAACTTCAAGGAACTGTGGCAGTGGTAGGTTCCAAAAACGCCCGTGCCCATCGTAGTTAGCCTGAGGATTACCAGCCGCTTTGTCCAGGATCACCTTGACTCCTCAACTTTGCGCCAGCAGAAATTTTCCAGTTCGCAGAGAAACACAATAGACGCTGCTCTGGTCCGCAACAGCGCACATCTTCAAAAATTGCTTCTTCAAATCCTGGGTGCCGCGCGTAGAAGAACGCGCATGCTTTGGTTCTGCTTTGTGTTGCTTAGACCCGAAAGGCCTGCCGGGAAGTGTAGATTGGCTCCGGCCAGTCTTCGTTGGGAGTTGCAAAAAACATAATCCCAGAGAAGGTTCGGCGTCAACGGAAATCTTTATTTGTGTTCCAGGTAAAGCAGCATGACAATTGCGTAATCTCCCTAAGGCGCAATCCATACAATAAAATTTAAAGATTGTTCTTCACTCTAACTCCCATTAACTTCTGGGATTGGCGATTGTTCATAAAGGTAGGTCATCTTTAAGTCTTGCTGGCCAGTTATGGTGTTAACATCTGAACCTTACCACTCTTTGGGAGATCGATATGAAGAGTCTGGTTCTGTGCCTGGCAGTTATTCTTTCGCCTTTGTTAGCGTTGTCTCAGCGCTACGATCTTGTAATCCAAGGTGGCCGCGTCATCGATCCTGAAACAGGTCTTGATGCCGTTCGCAATGTCGGCATCAGCCAAGGCAGGATTAAGAAAATCTCTGCCAGGACTCTTACAGGCAAGCACGTGATTTCCGCCCAGGGCCTGGTGGTTGCTCCTGGGTTCATTGATCTGCACCAGCACGCCCAGGAGATCGAGGATCAGCGCGTTAAAGCGCTGGATGGCGTAACCACCGCGCTTGAAATGGAAATAGGAAAGCCTGACGTCACGACATTCCTGCAATCCAGGCAGGGGACCTCGCTCATTCATTATGGAACCACGGCAAGCCATGGGGCCGCGCGTTTACTGGCTTTTGGTGCGCCCATGCCAGAGGATGGCCTGCTGCCAAAATCCGGCGCTGCCACCAATGAGGCAGCGTCCCCGGAACAGATTGAAAAGATGAAAGCTCGCCTTCGACATGAACTAGACGCGGGTGCGCTAGGCGTTGGTATGGGCATTCAATACACGCCCGGCGCTACACGCTGGGAAGTGATTGAGATGTTTCGTCTGGCGGCTGAGCGTGGTGTGCCGGTTTACACCCACATCCGCAGTAATGGTAAGCAGGAGCCCAACTCCAATATCGAATCCGTCAGTGAAGTAATTGGTGCAGCGGCGATCAGCGGTGCTTCCCTCCATATAGTTCATATCAACAGCAGCTGTGGCGCGCAGGCACTCGACTGCGTTGGATTGATAGCAGGTGCGCGGGCCCGTGGTTTGGACATCACCACAGAAGCTTATCCATATGAAGCAGGCATGACGGCCATCAACTCTGCCCGTTTCAACCCCGGCTGGCAGGAACAATCCGGCGCAACCTACCACGATCTGATGTTGCCGGAAACTGGAGAGCGCCTTACCAAGGAACGATTCGACGAGCTTCATAACTCCAACAACCCGCGCCTGGTCATCCTCTTCACTAATACCATGGAGGCGGTTGATCCTCTTTTCCGCAATCCATTGGTAATGGTTGCTAGCGATGGCGAGAGAGGCCACCCGCGTAATGCAGGAACGTTCTGCCATATTCTTGCCCGCTACGTACGGGACCAGGGAACGCTCACCCTGATGGACGCCATCAGAAAAATGTCGCTCATGCCGGCCCAGGTTCTTGAGCGCTCAACTCCGGCTGCCAGACTTAAGGGACGCCTGCAGGAAGGCATGGATGCCGATGTGGTCATTTTCGATCCCAAGATCGTAAGCGACCGCTCAACGTATCAACACCCAATGGAGACGAGCGTGGGTGTTGAGTACCTGCTGGTTGGCGGTGTGAGGCTGGTGGACAAAGGGAAGTTGATGGAAGGAGTCTTTCCCGGCAAGGCAATCGTTGGGAAGATGAAGCGGCAGTGAAATGCGCAGTCTATATGAGAAAAATGCTGGGATGATCTAACGACGTCGGTTTAATCGGACTGCACGCTTAGATGGCCTGCTTAAATCTTATGAAAACACGAGCAGATTGATGCCGCTGGATAAATTTCCATCAAGTGCTTGAGAAGAAAAGCAAGTAAAGCGTTATTGCAACAGCAACAATGTTAATTCCGAACTCAAAATTCTGCGTTGCTGAAGCAAAATATATCTCTGCCGCATATCCGAGGTTAAAGGAGAACCGTTTCTTTATTCGCCCAAATATCCAATTGAGCCGTAAACCCGTAAAAAATTCATAGCTAAATGCTGGAGTGTCGATCTTCAAAATTTGGGCAGCAAATAATATTTTGCCCCATCGGTACCCTTCCGCTACTCCTCTCCATAAATCTGCACCTTTCCAAATAGTCCATCCAAAGAATCCTGATCCGAGCAGCGCGTAAAAAACAAATGCAGGTATCGAGTTCTTGATGCGCTGTCGCAGGATTGGGTGCAACTGCTCATGTTGCCGCAACAGCGGTAATATAAAAAGGATTGATATGCCAATACTACCAACACCGCCCAGGATTCCACCGGCGATCAGCAGCAGAGCAAATATTTTCACGCAATCCAGATCCACGAGTCTATGCTCCACCGGTCATGCCGTGCTGAAGTTCCGTTTTTGACCAAAGAAAAAGAAGTACGGCTGACATCAATAGTGAAGCTCCAACAAAACGCAGGCCCGTATACATTCCGCCAGACTGTTTTGTGAGTATCCCAATCGCCAATGGCCCAACAAAACCGCCGAGGCTCCCAATCGAATTGATGAATGCGATTCCAGCAGCCGCTGACAATCCTGACAGGAACTCACTGGGCAATGCCCAGAACGGGCCAAGAAAGCTGTAGATGCCTGCAGCTATCACTGACCAAAGGGCCAGGCCCATCCAAACCGAACCAGCGGTGCTCAGCAACATCAAAGCCGCAGATCCAGCAATAAGTGGAACCGCGGCATGATAGCGGCGCTCCAATGTCCTGTCAGAATGGCGGGAGACCAATATCATTGCGGCCATGCCAACTATGTGTGGGACCATGACCAGAATTCCCAACAGAGTGTTTGAGCAGTCATGCGCAAGCTGCTTTACGGCCTGCGGCATCCAGAAGCTCATGGCGTATAAGCCGATCAAATATGTAAAAGAGATGCTTGCCAAATGCCATACTCGGGGATTTGTAAGAGCATGCAATGCGGTCCCTTCATGGCTGCCGGATTTGCTCTCACCTTCTTGCCGGAGCTCTTCAGCTATCCACATCTTCTCTTCCGGCAAAAGAAATGGGGCATCTGCTGGGCGGTTTGGCAATAGGAGCCATGTAATAAAACCACAGCCGATCGCTGGCAGTCCTTCCAGAACAAACAGCCATCGCCAACTGCTGCTCCCGAGCCAATGCACATGATCAAGAATGATCCCGGAGAGTGGAGCGCCTACGATGGTAGCCACCGGTAAGCCAGTCAGAAACAATGCAACCATTTGTGCTTGTTCGCGTTGCCTGAACCAGTGGGTAAGATATAAGACAATCCCAGGGAAGAAGCCGGCCTCAGCCACGCCCAGCAGAAACCTGATCACATACAACTGGGAGACATTGTGCACTAAGCCGCCCAGCATGGCGATCATGCCCCAGGTAATGAGGATGCGGGCAATCCACAAGCGCGCCCCCATTTTGTGCAGGATGATATTGCTCGGTATTTCAAACAGGAAATATCCCCAGAAGAAAATTCCGGTCAGGAACCCGAACTGCGTGCTAGCGATCCCGAGTTCCCGGTTCATGGTAAACGCTGCAAAGCCAATGTTGATGCGATCCAGGTAAGCAACAATATAAAAAAGAAAAAGAAGCGGCAGAATGCGGTGCTTGAGCTTGCTGATGGTTTTCGCGGCGATTATGGCGGTGTTTGCAATAGCTGTGCTCATAAACGTTCCCCCTTCGCCAAAAGCACTTTGCCTTGTTGCCCGACAATCTCAATTGCGGCCTGATTACTGGTGACAATCGGCATTCCTAGTTTTTTCTGCAGATGTTCGATCGTTTCAATGGCGCGCCAATTGGTGCAGGAAAGAAACAGGCAATCCGGGTCTATGCCATAAAGCTGCGATTCCACAAACTGCAAAATCTCTGCCGGTGTGACTCTTCCGATTTCAAGATTTGCCTTGATTCCCATGCCAGCGGCTTTAATAGGCGGAAATCCAGCCTCAGCCAGAGAACGGGCGATGCTGGCAGTCAGATCATCTATATATGGAGTCAAAACCGCGGTTTTTTGTGGACGAATTGAACTCAGCAGCATTAACACGGCCCGCAATACCGTTACTGCTTTTGCGCCGGTCCGTTCTTCAATGAGCCGGGCGATGGCGTCATCATGAGATAGCTTCCCTAGCGCTCCAGCCGAAGTGCAGCCAAATACTATGACGTCAGACGCTGTAGTTCCGATCAACTTGATTGCCTGAGGCAGGGAGTCTTCAAGCATTCTGGTTTCTGCTTCACGGGTTACATCCTCAAGAAGTATCCGCGTTGTGCTTACAATGGCGGACTTGCCAATCTGACGGTGGAAGTCCGGCTCCATCACCGTATTGGACGATGGCACGATCAAGCCGACACGTAGTGGCGAAATTGACATAGATCATTCCTCCGAGAAAATGAATGACGTGTAGAAAGAATCGTCAGGCCCGCGAATCCGGAGAAGGCCCCCAGCCTCCTCCGCCCGGCGTTTCAATGCAGACAATGTCTCCTTTTGAGGCATTGACACTGCATTTTCCCGGCAGCACATCAACACCGTCTGGACGAATCAGTTTGGTCTTTCCCGTTGCTCCTGGCCCACCCTCTGCCAGCCCATACGGCGCAAGACGACGCCGATCAGTGAGTAAGGTGATCTGCGCATCGTCCAGCAATTCGATTTCGCGGACCAATCCATCCCCGCCACGGTATTGTCCGGCTCCGCCAGATCGCGTCCGATAGCTGTAGCGTCTTACCCGCAACGGATATGCATATTCCAAGGCCTCCGCCGGAGTATTCAGAGAGTTGGTCATGTGCGTGTGAACGCCAGAAAGCCCGCCAGCATTGGGCCGCGCACCCATGCCACCAGCAACAGTTTCGTAATAAGCAAATGGCGTGTTGGTCCTGGTATCAATGCCGCCAATGGTCAAGTTGTTCATGGTGCCTGAACTGGCGGCAGGAATACGGTGAGGAACAGCTTTTGCAAGAGCGCGAAGCAGCACATCAACAATCCGTTGCGACGTTTCTACATTTCCTCCCGCTACGGCTGCCGGCGGGCGAGCATTCACAATGGTGCCAATGGGAGCAATGACTTCAATTGGTCGCATAATGCCCGAACTGGCGGGAGCTTCGTCAGACAGCAGACACCGGAACACGTAATAAACGGCCGAGTAGGTGATCGCATACACAGCGTTGATGCTGCTATTGATCTGAGCGCCAGACCCTGAAAAATCAATCTTGGCGCTCCGGGCGGATGGATCAATCTGGATGGAAACACGGATTGGGATCGGCGTTTCAGACAAGCCATCGTCATCCAGGAAATCTGTTGCCGCAAATGTGCCCACCGGCATTCTGGCCAATTCTGCCCTCACCAGACGCTCAGAGTAGTCCAGAAGCTCCTTTGTGAGATCGACTGCCTTGCTGCCATACTTCGCAATTACATCGCGCAGCCGTGCTTCTCCAACTTTGCACGCGCCAATTTGCGAGAAGAGGTCGCCCTCTCTTTCTTGAGGAGTGCGCACGTTGTAAAGAAGTAAATTGAGCACATCCCGCACTACGGCCCCTCCCTGAACGATTTTGACCGGAGGAATGCGTATGCCTTCCTGATAAATCTCGCGGCAGGGCCCCATCGATCCCGGATAATATCCGCCCACGTCAGCATGATGTGCTCGCGCCGCAACATAGAATGCCGGCGAGTCTTTACCCTCTGCAAACACTGGCAGGACCATGGTTATGTCTGGAAGATGAGTGCCGCCAGCGTAAGGATCATTGAGAATCGCCACATCACCGCGGCCAAGGTTGACATGCTTAATTGCCTCCCGCACTGACATTGGCATGGAACCCAGATGCACGGGCATGTGGTCGCCCATTGCGATTGCATCTCCATCACCGTTGAAAATGGCGCAGGAATAGTCGCGCCTCTCCTTGATGTTGGGAGAGAATGCCGTGCGACGCAAAGCTGCTCCCATCTCTTCTGCAATTGAATGCATGGCGCTCTTGAAAATCGCCAACTCAATAGAATTCATAGTCATTGGTTCACCTCCATCACCAGGTTCTTGTAGGAATCCACCAGCGCGTTCCATCCGGGCGGAACTACGGTAGTAGCGCTGTACTCAACCACTATTGCCGGGCCATACAGCCGGTCGCCGGACGCAAGGAGTTCACGCCGGTAAACTTTGCCGGCACATTTCTTTCCGGCAAAAATCATGGGATATGTTTCAACCAGCGCTTGAGCGGCGTCGCCATCACGCGGAGTAAAAGCAGGCAGGTTGAAGGTTTCTCCAGGAACCGTGACGCGCAGCCGGATATTCACGATCTCCACGGCCTTTCGCTCATTCGAGTGGCCGTATCTCTTCTGGTGTAATTGGTGGAAAGCTTGTATGAAGTCCGGCACGAACGGGACATTCAACTCATATCCCTGTCCCGCATAGCGAAGATCCAGAGAGCGTGTTGCCAAGCCATGCGTTTTATCAGGCGCGCTCTCTGCGGCTCTTTCTAATTCTGCGAAGTGAGGTTCAATGTCTGCATCTGACTTGAGCATGACGGTCTTCGAATAGTCGCGGACGGTATCCGCCAGCAGTATTCCCAGAGCTGACAGAGCGCCTGGACACGCCGGAATCAGAACGCGAGGGATTTGCAACGCCTTTGCGAGAGCACATGCATGGAGTGGTCCAGCACCTCCAAATGCCACCAACGTGAAGTCTCGTGGGTCGTAACCTCTTTCCACTGAGATGACGCGGATCGCTCGTTCCATGGCTGCTTCAGCAAGGAGCACGATCCCGCTGGAAAATTCCTCTACTGTGGCCATGTTGCCTCGCGCTTTTTCCATATATAAGCCCGCGCGATCACGGTCGAGTTGCACCTTGCCATCCAGAAAGTGTTCCGGATGCAACCTGCCTAAAATCAGGTTTGCATCACTCACAGTAGGTTGTGTGCCCCGGCCATAACAAATTGGTCCAGGATTTGCGCCTGCTGATTCCGGCCCCACATGCAGGATGCCCGCCTGATCAAAACGTGCCAGTGATCCTCCGCCAGCGCCGATCGTATGGATATCGAGCATGGGAACACCGACCGGCATTTGAGAAATCTGCGCGTCATTGGTGGAGCGAGGGCCGCCTTCGTTTTCATCCATCAGGCAAACATCTGTCGATGTTCCGCCCATATCAAACGCGATGATCCTGGAGAAGCCAGCCTTTCGCGCCATCTGGTAAGCGCCTATTACGCCGCCCGCGGGGCCGGAAAGAACAGTCCGCACAGGCTGCTCCGCGGCAAAACTTGCGGGAATGATTCCGCCGGAAGATTGCATTACGTCAAAGGCCGAGCACAAAGAAAGCCGCCGCAAATTTGCATCGAGTCGCTGCAGGTATCCGCCTGCTTTTGGGCCAAGATAGGCATTTACCGTTACCGTGGACGCGCGCTCATATTCACGAAACTCGGGAAGAATCACATGCGATACGGAGACAGGTAGTCCCAATGAACGCAATGCATTTGCAACCGCGATCTCATTTTCAGGATTGGCAAACGAAAACAGGAGACATACGGCAACTGATTCAGCCCCGCTGGTGCTGATTTTTTCTGCCAGTTCACGCAGCTCATAGTCTTTGGGCTTTCTCAAAACCGTACCGTCTGAAGCAGTGCGCTCGGCGATACCGAACCGCATTTCAGCGGGAACTATGCAGGCAGGAGGCGTGGCGAACCAGTCATATAGATGAGAGCGGTCCTGGCGTCCAATGGAGATGATATCTTCAAAGCCCGCAGTAGTTACAAATGCCACCCGCGCGCCTTTCCGCTCCAGCAAAGCGTTTGTTCCTACCGTGGTGCCATGGCGAACGAATGAAGCGTTGCCGTTGGATGCGGTCCGGACTGCTTCCACTACGGCGCTACCCGGATCTTCCGGCGTGGAAAAAACTTTCAAAACTTTGAGCGCAAAATCTTCAACATAGATACAATCAGTGAAGGTTCCCCCGGTATCGATGGCTATATGCACTTGCTAGCCTCCCTTTCCTGAACTCTCAACGCGAAATATTTATACTCCTGATTTCAATCAGAAATTCATCTTTAAAACTTCCATTTTTGTTACCGAATTGTTACCATCGCGACATGGCCAAAAGCACCACATACGAGTTTGGTCCATTTCGTTTTAATTCAGCGGGGTTCCTCACCCGAAAAAATAAGCCAGTACATCTCACTCCCAAGGAAGCTGACGTCCTTTTGGTACTGCTGGAAAATAAAGGAAAATTAGTAAAAAAGGAGATATTCTGGCAAAAGCTCTGGCCGGATATTCTTGGATATAGACAGCGTGATAGCTGCCTGAAACGCGCGATCGCCACTCTAAGAAAAACGCTCGACGAGAGCAAGGGCAAGCAGCTATATATAGAGACCCTTTCCAAGCGCGGCTACCGTTTCATTGCCGAGGATTATCACGCCGACAAAAAGTTGAGGCTCGCTGTTCTCCCTTTCCGCAACCTTGGCAAGAGCAAATTGCCGGAATATCTTATTGATGGTCTGACCTATGAAATCACTATCCAACTTGGCCGCCTGAATCCGGAGAAGCTGAGAGTGATAGCGCCGATTTCATCCATGCAATATAAAAAGTCGGCAAAAAAAATCAGGCAAATCGGCAAAGCGCTGGGAGTCAACTACCTGCTGACAGGGGCGGCGTTTCGTTCAGGAAACAGAGTCCGAATCTCTGTCCAGCTCATTTATGTAGCGGACGAGAGCCAGGTCTGGGCAGAGACCTACGAGCGGAAGCTGGACGATATTCTGGTGTTACTGCGCGAGGTATGTCTGGACATTGCCCGGAAAATCGAAATCAAATTAGTCCCTCATGAACAGGCAAGGCTGGACTATGTGACTCCAGTACAACCGGAAGCATTCAAGATTTATATGAATGGGCGATATCTGTGGAACAAGCGAACGCCCAAGACTCTGCAGGAAGCAGCGGTACTCTTCAACAAGGCAATCGCGTTAGATTCCAGGTTTGCGCTTGCGCACTCTGCCCTGGCTGACTGTTACGCAGTGATGGCCAGCCAGTCATGGATTCCTCCAAAACAGGCTTGTGACAGTGCCAAAAGAGCGGCCAACAGCGCAATGGAGCTTGACCATACTCATGCAGAACCACATGTGGCCCTGGGATTTGTTCTGTCAGTGTTTGAGCACGACTGGGGAAGAGCCGAACAGGAATTCCAAGAAGCGCTGCGGCTCAATGCAAACTACGCAACCGCCCATCATTGGTATTCGTTCTGTCTTGCAGCCCTCAATCGTCTACCGGAGGCCATTGAACAGGTAAAGAAAGCGCAGGAGATCGATCCCCTTTCCCGGATGATCAACACCAATGTTGGGACCATGCTTTATTGGGACCGGCAATACGATGCTGCAATCGACCAATACGACCAGGCCCTCAATCTGGAAGATGATTTCTGGTATGCATATTGGATGCGGGGGTTGGCCTACGATGAGAAGAAACAATATCGCAAATCAGCAGCAGACCAACGCAAAGCCATTCAGCATTTCCCCGGTAATTCACCGCTGTTAATTGCCTCGCTTGCCCGCACGCTCGCTCTGTCTGGAGATCAAAAAAGCGCTCGCAGGCAATTAAAAGAAGCAAATCAGCCCTCGAAATATTCTTCTCTTCCCCACTACCACATTGGGATGGCCCATGCGGCTTTAGGAGAGAAAGATGCCGCATTCCGTTGTCTGCTTGAGTCCTGTTCATCTCATGAGATGTGGGCCTCTTTCATCCAGATTGATCCCAAGATGGACACTCTCCGCAATGATCGCCGATATATGGACTTGCGCCGCGGACTTTCGTTATAGACAAACGAGCTTTGTACGTCGACCCCACTTGAATCGATATCCGGCCGTCCAGCCAGTTTTGTTGCGGCTTGGTAAATTTCTTTGATCGAATAGCTCGTGCCCAATCCGATATTTCAATGCCCATCGACACAAAATCGCACATGATTCCGAGAACAACTGGCCGTCAGTGGCTCTGGGTTAGTTTAGGCAGAGCGCCGGAGTCGATGGTTTCGCCGGTTCGCGAGATGGTCTGGAAGTAGAGTTTGTCTGCGGTGACTTCCACGATCATGAAGGTGCGATCAGTGTCGAATCCTTTTATGTGTTCTCCCTGGCGGAGATCGTGGGTCATCAGCTTGCCTGAATTGCCGAGAACGAAATAGTAGATATTGTTTTCCGGCTTCATCCGCTCGTAGACGTGCTCATGGCCGGAGAAGACGGCGTCGACTGAGTAGCGCTCGAAGAGTGGGAGTAACTGTGAACGCAGGTCGACGTCGGCGCCGTGGTGGCGTCCGTCGTTGTATAGAGGATGATGGAAGAAACATATCTTCCATTTGCCTGCGGAGTTCTTCAGGGTCTGGTCAACCCACTCGAGCTGTTTAGGATCCATGTAGTTGCTGTCGAGCGCAAAGAAGGCGACGTCGCCTTTGCGAAAAGCATAGTAACGTTGGCCACCCATGTTGAACGGTTTGTAGAGACGCTCGTCATTGGGATCGTCATGATTGCCCAGCGAGGCGTAGAACTTCACGCCGCCATTCAGCAGCGCGGCATAGGGCTTCTCGAATTTCTTCACAAAGTCGCGGGGGGAGTGGCTGCCGTAGATGTTATCGCCCAGCATAATGACGAAATCGAACTTTACCGCCTGCCAGTAAGTCTCCATCTCGCGGGCAACGTCGTATTGTTCGCGGTCGCCAGTGCCGCTGTCGCCGATGACGGCGAAGCGCACAGATTTGGCCTGTAACGGCAACCGGATATCGAGCCCAGTGCTGGTTGCTTGATTGTGCTCTTCGGCCTGCTGGGCGACCAAATCCGATGCCGCGCTCGATCCGGACTTCGCTGCGGCTTTCCGCGCGACAGATTGCGCCGGAGCGCAGGTTGAGATTAGAAAACCGAGCAGAACAGCAGAAAGGGTGAAGGATCTATACGTCATTGAATCAAATCTGGTAATACTGCTCTTCATCAGTTGGGCAAGTTTCATTTAGCAACTCCGCCCGGCAGCGCGTCGGGCAGCAGGTCGGCAATCAGATCGGAAGAAACATCGTAGAGCACCAGCGTGGTTCCAACGATCCGGTACTGCAGCTCGTTGGGCAACCGGGGAAGATTCAGAAGCAGCGTTGGCGGCATGGACTGCAGTGGCAACTCGCGCGGATATTTCTGATTTACCCGGAGCGGGATGTTGGGTAAGGGCTCGGCCCGATTCAGGCTTTTACGTATCTTCTCGCCATCCGGACCTTGAAAGGTAGCCGCGAGCTGCTTCTTGAAATACGCTCCGATTTCAGGCGTGAATATGTCGCCTTGTTTTGCCGTAGGACGAGCCTCCCGCACCTTTTGCTCGGCTTCCTTCTTTTGGTTCTCAATCTTGTTGGCCGAAGCGCTCGGCTTATTGGAGATGTTCTGCGCCTTTTCGGCATCAAGGTATTTGCTGATGCGCTGTTCGAAATCCTTGACCTCAGGCGAACTGTTTTCATTTTGTGATGCGGTTGCAGTAGTAAGCAGCATGAGAGCGACAACCAGACTCCAGCAGAATGCCTTGACGAGTGGTTGTAGCTTGCTTGAAATTCGATTCGTCAACATGGGCGCCTCACAGAGTCATTTGGCCGCGGCCTCTTCCATGATCCGGGCCGTAGCTTTTTTCACGGCTTTCTTAAACACCGTTTTTACCGCTTTCGCTGCCTCCTCTTCGTCTACATCAACCTTGGCTTCTTTTTCAATGGCTTTAAGGACGTGCTTCACTACTGGCTCGGGCGCGACCTTTTTCTCTACTTTCCTTGCGACCTTCTTTCCAATACGGGAAGCTTTGGCATCAATCTTCCGCTTTATCTCATTTCCTTGTGTCGGCAAAGACGCCTTCCAGTCGTCCTCAAAGACAGTTGTGAGCGCGCTGACGATCTTGGTGCTGTTGACGATGATTCCGATCTCGCGGCGCGCGTCCAACTCCAGCTTGCGCAGACTCTGGCTGCCCAGAAAGGCCTGTTTGGAATCCCGGATGATCACGCGCGTGTGCAGGCGCATCCGGCGTAGCGCGCGGGCCGAGAGATGCCTGCTGCGCGACACGTGGCCGATAATCTTTACCTTCACGCCTGCATGCACGCGCCCTTCAAGAATGCGCAGCATCTCGCGATCGGCGATGTCAACGTCGTAGATCAGCAGCTCCTTCTTCGCTCCTTTAAGGAATGCCGCAAGCGTCTTGCGCGCGTTCACCGGGCTGACCACCAGTTTGCCGCTGCGTGAGGCAAATTCCTGGCGCTTGGTGTCGGCCTCAAAGAGGCGGGCCGCTTCCCGCACGACTTCGCGGTTCCTGGTAACAACACCGAAGCTGCGGCTTCTGCCGATATCAAGATGAGTGAAGTTGTAGGTGAGCAGAAAGAGTTCCTTGCCGTCCACCAGCATCATCTTGCCGTGATATCGAACCAGGTTGTCGGCGGTACGAGCCACAGTAATGCCTTTGTCGAGAAAACGCATTTCCAGCTTGCGCAGGTTCTTGTCGCCGCCGCGGTTGGTAAAAGCAATCAGCGCGTGCACAAACACGCCGCGCTCCGCCGCCTCTTCCAGCGCGTGCTCGATGTCCGCCTGGTCAAAACGGAAGATGACGATCTCAATGCTCCTCTTGGCCCCGTTAATGGCCCTGAGCAGCGGCGCAGTGCCGTCCGCGGGTTGAGCTATCAACTTCAATCCTTGCTCCTTGTCAGGTTTTTGCAGATCGGCGGGTTACCCTAAAACGCTGCCCAGCCTGTTACCTTTAGATGCAGCTCTCACGTGCAGCTTTGGCCTGCCCTGCTGGATAAATCCAGCATCAAACTTCACTGGATTTCTCATGCAACCTGCGAAGGCGACCGTTAACAGAGTAGGTTTATGCCTGCTCCTTGCCATTGCCATCAACCTCTCTGCGTCCACGCAAGCGCAAGAAAAGCTTAAGGCACGTTTTCTCGGCCACGACCAGCCTGCGGTCATCTGGACCGATCCCGGCGATATCGCTAAGAAGGACCTCTTTGCCGGCCCAGGAGGCGAAAAGCATCAACCAAAGCTTCCGGTAACTTTTGTGAAGGAAGATAAACACGGCCACAATTCCAAGTTCGACGTGGTGGATGCCGACGGCAAGAAATGGAAGGCCAAGCTGGGCATTGAAGCGCAGCCGGAGACCGTTGCCACTCGTTTGCTCTGGGCCGTCGGGTATTTTGCGAATGAAAACTATTACGTTCGCGACCTGGAGGTCGAGAAGCTGCCGGCGCATCTGCACCGCGGCCAGGAACACGTGATCTCGCCGGACCACGTGGACAGCGCGCGGCTTCAGAGGAAAGACTCAAAAGAGGACAAGTCACAACAGTGGGACTGGCAACACAATAAGTTCGTGGGCACGCGCGAGTTCAACGGCCTTCGTGTGATGATGGCCCTGATCAGCAACTGGGACCTTAAGGACGACAATAACGCTGTGCTGCTGGAAAAGGACCGGCAGGAATGGCTGGTTACCGATGTGGGAACTGCGCTGGGCGCTTCAGGAACCAAACTTACCGAAGACGCGTCCAAGAACAACCTGAAGGAATTCGAGCATGCGAAGTTCATAGCCAGGGTGACGCCCGAGTACGTTGAGTTCAATTTTCCGAGGCGGCCTCCTCTGTTATATCTTTTCATCCTGCCCAGCTACCTGCATCAGATCCACATGCGCTGGGTGGGCAAGCACGTTCCGCGCGCAGATGCCAAGTGGGTGGGAACGCTGCTGGCACAGATCTCTACCGAGCAGTTTCACGATGCATTCCGCGCCGGCGGCTACTCGCCCTCGCAGGCTGACGCCTTTACGCGCGTACTGCAGGCGCGAATCGCGGAGCTAACCCGGCTGTAAAGAAATTTAGACGGCGGCTTCGTTTTTGAACTGCAGGTCATGAAGCTCTGCGAAGAGGCCGCCCTTCCTGAGCAGCTCCTCGTGCGTTCCCTTTTCCACAATGGCACCCTCGTTCATCACAAAGATCACATCGGCATCGCGGACAGTGGAGAGACGGTGTGCAATCACGATCGTGGTCTTGCCCTTCATCAGACGATCGAGAGCTTCAAAGACCAGCTTTTCTGAGGCGGCGTCGAGTCCGGAGGTCGGCTCATCGAGCAGCAGTATGGGCGTATTGCGAATGATGGCCCGCGCGATGGCAATGCGCTGGCGCTGGCCTCCAGAAAGCGTCATGCCGCGCTCGCCGACCACGGTATCCAAACCTTCCGGCAGCTTTTCGATGAACTCCATGGCATTGGCCAGTTCGGCAGCACGCTTGATCTCTTTTTCGGTCGCCTCAGGCTTGCCATACGCGATGTTCTGCCAGATGGAGCCGTGGAAAAGAACGTTGTCCTGGAGCACGTAGCTGATGTGCTGCCGCAATGATTGCTGGCGGAATTGGCGAATGTCAGTCCCATCGATCTTCACTGTGCCGCTGACAGGATCATAGAAACGCGCGACCAGGCTGATGATCGTAGTCTTGCCTACGCCAGTCGGCCCAACCACAGCAGCTACCTGGCCGGGCTCAATGGAAAAGCTCATGTCCCTGATGATCGGCTGGTCCGGCATGTAAGAGAACGAAACGTCTTCGAATTCGACCTTGCCCTTGATTCTGCCGACCGGCTTGGCCCCTTTCAGGTCGCGGACCTCGTTGTTGGTCTGCATGATTTCCTGAATGCGCTCGTAGCCAACAGCGGCCTTCGAATACGTGTCGGTCATCTTGGAGAGTTCCTGCATGGGCTTGTACATCTTGCTGAGATACTGAATGAACAGCACCATGGATCCCACCGAGA
>Ga0070741_10004901_pt1 | contig 30624 bp, 33 predicted proteins | sample Coa_R1_4_FD_66440 | JGI IMG/M metagenome (GOLD analysis project Ga0070741, IMG submission 66440) | Surface soil microbial communities from Centralia Pennsylvania, which are recovering from an underground coalmine fire - Coalmine... | ecosystem: Environmental > Terrestrial > Soil > Unclassified ... | reverse complement strand
CGGAACGCCCGGCAGCTCGCGCGTGGTCGGCAAGCGGCTCGACCAGATCAGCCTGCCGCCGGGCACCACCATCGGCGCGATCGTGCGCGGCGAGCAGGTGATCATTGCCCACCACGACACCGTGATCAAAGGCGACGATCACGTGATCCTGTTCATCGTCAACAAGAAGCACACGCGCGACGTGGAGAAGCTGTTCCAGGTCGGCGTCGGATTCCTCTAAGAGCTCACCTTTGAGCCCGCACAACGGCGTGGTGAAGCCGCGCAGCTACGACCAGCGCGCGGTGGTGCAGCGCGTGATCGGCGTGCTGCTGATGTTCTTCTCGGCTTCGATGCTGCCGCCGCTCGGCGTCGCGCTCGGCTACGGCGACGGCGCGGAGACGGCGTTCGCGCTCGGCTTCGTCATCGTGCTCGCGGCGGGATTCATCGTCTGGCTGCCGGCGCGTCATGCGCACGGCGATCTGCGCGTGCGCGACGGCGTGCTGATCACCGTGCTGTTCTGGACCGTGCTCGGCTTCGTCGGCGCCGTGCCGCTGCGCATCGCGACCGACGCGTGGAACGGCTGGACCGATGCTGTGTTCGAGTCGGTGTCGGGGCTGACGACCACTGGCGCAACGGTTGCGGTCGGTCTCGACCACCTACCGCACGCGCTCAACTTCTATCGCGCGGAGCTGCACTTCCTCGGCGGCATGGGCATCCTCGTGCTCGCCGTCGCGGTGATGCCGATGCTCGGCGTCGGCGGCATGCAGCTGGTGAAGGCCGAGACCGCCGGCCCGATGAAGGACGCCAAGCTCGCGCCACGCATCGCCCAGACCGCGCGCGCTCTGTGGCTGGTCTACGTCGGCATCATCGCCGTCTGCACCTTGGCGTACCACCTTGCCGGAATGTCGTGGTTCGACGCGATCTGCCACGCCATGTCGACCATCGCCACCGGCGGCTTCTCCACGCACGACGCCTCGATCGGCTACTTCAACAATCCGCTCCTCGAATACGTGGTGTCCTTCTTCACGCTGCTCGGCGCCATCAATTTCGGCCTGCACTACCTCGCGCTGCGTGGCGGCGGGCTGAAGATCTACTGGCAGGACGAGGAATTCCGCGTGTTCGCCGCCATGGCGCTGATGCTGATCGCCGCCGTGGCCGTGCCGCTCGCGGGCTACGGCGCGTACCACGGCGACTGGGAGCTCGCGTTCCGCCGCGCCTTGTTCCAGACCGTCGCGTTCGGCGCCAACGCGGGCTTCGCGACCGACGACCCCACGCACTGGCCGAGCTATGTGCCGGTGCTGCTGATGCTGTCGACCTATTTCATGGGGATGGCCGGTTCCACCGCCGCCGGCTTCAAGGCCGTGCGCGTCCTGCTGCTGTTCAAGCAGGGCGTGCGCGAGCTCGTGCGGCTGGTGCACCCGAGCGCGGAACTCACCATCAAGCTGAATCACCGGCGTGTCGGCGACAGCGTGATCGCCTCGGTGACCGGCTTCTTCGCGACCTACGTCGCCGTCGTCGCGTTCATGACGCTGCTCTTGATGCTGCTCAGCAGCAACCTCGATTTCCTCACCGCGTTCTCCGCCGTGTCGACCTGCATCAACAACACGGGACCCGGCTTGGGCATCGTCAACGCAACGATGGTGCCGGTGTCGATGCCCGGGAAATGGCTGCTCACCTTCGCGATGCTGCTCGGCCGGCTCGAGATCTTCACGCTGCTCGTCGTGTTCACGCCGGTGTTCTGGCGCAAGTGATCCTGTAGGGCGCCATGCGCGCCGGCGTTCAACGCCGCAGCGCCGCGAGCACCGTCGGATTCTCCCGCACGAGGCGGTGGATCATCGCTTCGTAGGCTCGCTTGAGCTCGGCCTTCGCGGCTTTCTCGTCGGCGCCGCCGATCGGCTCGTCTTCCTGCAGCATCGATTGGGCGAGCGTCTGGCCGTCCGCGTTCTGCAGCACTTTGGCTTCGACGCGATAGCGCAGCTTGCGCGTGTCGGCGTCGAAGTACCAGTCGCGCAGCGACACGGCGACCTTCGGCACGTCGTTCTCCGAAACCACGTCGAAGCCGAGCGACTTCAGCTCGTCGGCGAGATCGTTGCGCACTTGCGTGTGCAGCGGCACCAGCTGGCGGTTCGACAGGTCCTTGTCGCCGGACGGCGCTTCGCCGAGGAACCACTCCTTCTTCTCGAAGCGCTTCACCTCGTCGCGATCGTCGGACACCGCCAGCGCGACCGGCTTGAGCGGCAGGTCTTGCGGGGGCGCGGGGGATTTGGCATCGAGCGCGATGCGCTCGCCGCCGACGCAGCCGCACAGCGTCAGCGCCGCCATCAGCAGGATCGATCGAAGGGACATGCTGCTTAGGCGCCCCGACCCCGCGGCAAGTTCACTGCCGGGTACACTTGGCGCCGGTCCAGCCGCTTCCGGGGAATCGCGTGTCGGTCTTCACGAAGGTCTCGCACGTCGAGCTCGTCGAGTTCCTGCGCCAGTATCCGGTCGGCGAGCTGCTCGGCTTCCAGGGCATCGGCGAAGGCGTCGAGAACACCAACTACTTCGTCGACACCACCGACGGGCGCTGGGTGCTCACGCTGTTCGAGCGCCTGAACTACGACGACCTGCCGTTCTTCCTCGGCTTGATGGATCACCTCGCCTCGCGCGGCTTCCCGAGCGCGATGCCGGCGCACACGCGCGACGGTCGCACCCTGGTCACGCTGAACCGCAAGCCGGCGGCGCTGGTGCGGCGGCTGTCGGGTCAGAGCGTGCTGTTTCCTTCGCTGCCACAGTGCCAGGCGGTCGGCCGCGCGCTCGGTGAGATGCACGTCACCGCCGCGTCGTATGCCGGACAGTGCGCGAATCCGCGCGGCCCGGCGTGGCGCGCTGCGACCGGTCAGGCGCTGCTGCCCAAGGTCGACGACGCCACCGCTGCTTTGATCCGATCCGCGCTCGCCGAAGACGCGGCGACGGCGTGGTCGTCGCTGCCGCAAGGCGTCGTGCACGCGGATCTGTTCAAGGACAACGTGCTGTTCGTCGAGGAGCGCCTGACCGGCGTGATCGACTTCTATTACGCGTGCAACGACGCGTGGCTCTACGACCTCGCGGTCACCGTCAACGACTGGTGCACCGAGCCCGACGGTCACCTCAATCCGTCGCGCTACGTCGTGATGGTCGACGCGTATCGATCGCGGCGCGATCTCGAGCGCAACGAGCGCGAGCTCTGGCCGCAGGCATTGCGCGCGGCCGCGCTGCGCTTCTGGCTGTCACGCCTGTACGACTGGCACTTCCCGCGCGAAGGCGACGTCGTGCACGTGAAGAACCCGGATCAGTACCGCCGCATCCTCGAGTTCCATCGCGCGCACGCGTCGCCGCCCTTGTAGCGCCCGACCCTTACGGGTTGCACACCACCTTCGCGTTGACCTTGGCGACGTAGATGTCGCCGCTCATCGGCGTCGCCGGATTGTCGAGCGTGATGTGCAGCGCGTTCACCTTCATCTGGTTCGCGTAATGGCGATGCTCGTCGACCACGATGCGGCCGACGTTCGGGATGTCGATGCGCTTGTTGATCGCCATCGTCGTCGACTGCCCGTTGATGATCAGGCTGCCGAAGTTCGAATGACCGCTCGCCGTCGTCGTGCCCGAGCCGATGTCGCACGTGGCTCGCGCATGCGCGCCGATGCCGGTGGCGCTGATGTTGAGACCCGGGATGTTCAGGCTGTAGTTGTCCATCGTGGCATCGGCGGCGGCAGTGCCGTTCTTGCCGAGCGTGTGCACGTGGATGTTCTGCGCCTTGGCCTGAGCGGGCGCCGGATTCGAGAACGCGGCGACGGTCTCATCGTGCGGCAGACCCTGGCAGCTCATCGCTGTGTCGGCGATCAGGACGTCCTGGTCCGATCCACCGACGGTGGTCTGGCCGTCGACGCCGGTGGCGCGACCGCTGTAAAAGATATCCGCCGCGACCGCGCTCAGCGGGACCGTGAAAAAACTACCGGCCGCCAGCAGCGCGGCGACTCCGTTCCTTGAAGTCCACAACGTACCCATGACACATCTCCTTGCAAAACGTTTCTCTCCCGCTTCGCAAGTGCCCGACGTTTACCGATCGGCTTCCATGCCCGACGAGGCGCCATCCATCGATTGCTTGTTTTTGTGACAGGGCCGTTCCGTAGGTGGTTCAGCAACGTCGTCAGTTGGCGACGTCAGCCGGCGTACAATCGCGGCGGGAGATCGTCGCCTTGACCACTCTGCTGAAGCTCTCGGAGCGCATCGATGGCCTGACCGAGCACGTCGGCCGCGGCGTGCGTTGGCTGATCCTGGTGATGGTGCTGATCAGCGCGGGCAATGCGCTGGTGCGCTATGCGTTCCACATCTCCTCGAACGCGTGGCTCGAGATCCAGTGGTATCTGTTCTCCGCGGTCTTCCTGCTCTGCGCCGGTTATGCGCTCAAGCACAACCAGCACGTGCGCGTCGACGTCGTCGCGAGCCGCCTGTCGCCGCGCGCGCAGGCGTGGGTCGAGATCTTCGGCACGCTCGTCTTCCTGCTGCCGATGGCGCTTCTGATCCTCGCGCTCTCGTGGCCGGTGTTCGTGACGTCGTGGCGAAGCGGAGAAGTCTCCGCCAACGCGAATGGACTGATCCTGTGGCCGGCGCGACTGCTGGTCCCGATGGGCTTCGCGCTCCTCGTGTTGCAGGCAATCTCCGAGCTCCTGAAGCGGATCGCATTCTTGCGCCGCGAATGACGACATTCCTGATCGCCAACCTCGCGCCGCTGATGTTCGCGGCGATGATCGTGTTCCTCCTTCTCGGCTATCCGGTCGCGTTCGCGCTCGCGGCGAACGGCATCGCCTTCGGCCTGATCGGCATCGAGCTCGGGCTGCTCGACGCGTCGCTGTTGCAGGCGCTGCCGCAGCGCATCTGGGCGGTGATGAGCAACGACACGCTGCTCGCCGTGCCGTTCTTCACGCTGATGGGGTTGATCCTCGAGCGCAGCGGCATGGCGGAGGATCTGCTCGACACCATCGGCCGGCTGTTCGGGCCGATCCGCGGCGGGCTGGCCTACGCGGTCGTGTTCGTCGGCACGCTGCTCGCCGCGACCACCGGCGTCGTCGCCGCGTCCGTGATCTCGATGGGCCTCATCGCGCTGCCGATCATGCTGCGCTACGGCTACGACCGCCGCTTCGCGTCCGGCGTCATCGCAGCGTCGGGCACGCTCGCGCAGATCATCCCGCCCTCGCTCGTGCTGATCGTGCTCGCCGATCAGCTCGGCCGCTCGGTCGGCGACATGTACGCCGGCGCGCTGATCCCGGGGCTCGCGCTGTCGGCGATGTATCTCCTCTACTGCGTGATTGTCGCGATCGTGCGCCCGCAGCGGGCGCCGGCGCTGCCAGCGGAAGCGGGCCCGAAAGAATCGCGCGCGCAGCTGCTGCGCCGCGTGGTCTTCGTATTGCTGCCGCCACTCGCGCTGATCTTCCTCGTGCTCGGCACCATCTTCCTCGGCATCGCGACGCCGACCGAAGGCGGCGCGATGGGCGCAGCCGGCGCGCTGCTGCTCGCGATCCTGCGCCGTCGATTGACGTTGCCGCTGCTTTCCCAGGCGCTCGACTCGACCGCGCGCATCTCCGCGTTCGTGCTGTTCATCCTGATCGGCGCGCGCGTGTTCAGCCTCACCTTCTACGGCATCAACGGCCATCTCTGGATCGAGCATCTGCTGCTCGGGCTGCCGGGCGGATCGCTCGGCTTCCTGGTCATCGTCAACCTGCTCGTGTTCGTGCTCGCCTTCTTCCTCGACTTCTTCGAGCTCGCGTTCATCGTCGTGCCGCTGCTCGCGCCGGTCGCGGCGAAGCTCGGGATCGATCTGATCTGGTTCGGCGTGCTGCTCGCGGTCAACATGCAGACCTCCTTCATGCATCCGCCGTTCGGCTTCGCGCTGTTCTATCTGCGCAGCGTCGCGCCGGCAGCCGATTACGTCGACAAGGTCACGCGCGCGCCGATCGCCAGGGTCACCACCGGCCAGATCTACTGGGGCGCGGCGCCGTTCGTGCTGATCCAGCTGATCATGGTGTCGCTGGTCATCGCCTTCCCCGATCTCGTCGGCTGGGGCCTCGACAAGGGCACCGGCGTCGATCCGGCGGCGATCCAGATTCCGGTCCCGGAAGATCAGGACGATCAGCTGTACTGGCCGCCGGGCACCGAAGTTCCAGGAGATTGAAGATGCGCGCGTCGATCCTCTTGCTGTGCGCCGCGCTGTTCTCGCCGATCGCGAGCGCGGCCGACCTGCCCGAAGTGAAATGGCGCTTGCAGTCGTCGTTCCCCAAGAGCCTCGACACGATCCACGGCGCGGCCGAGGAGATCGCCCGCAATGTCAGCGACGCGACCGGCGGCAAGTTCCAGATCGCGGTGTTCGCCGCGGGCGAGATCGTGCCGCCGCTGCAGGTGCTCGACGCCGTGCAGAACGGCACGGTGCAGTGCGGCCACACCGGCTCGTACTATTACTACGGCAAGGATCCGACGTTCGCGCTCGCGACCGCGATCCCCTTCGGCTTGAACGCGCGTCAGCAGCAAGCGTGGATGTACGACGGCGGCGGGCTCGAGCTGATCCGCGAGCTCTATGCGCAATACAACATCATCAATTTCCCGTCGGGGAACACCGGCGCGCAGATGGGCGGCTGGTTCCGTCGTGAGATCCATTCGATCGACGACATGAAGGGCTTGAAGATGCGCATCGCCGGATTGGGCGGCGTGGTGATGGCGCGCCTCGGCGCCGTGCCGCAGCAGATCGGCGGGCCCGACATCTATCCCTCGCTCGAGAAAGGCACCATCGACGCGGCCGAATGGGTCGGCCCTTACGACGACGAGAAGCTCGGCTTCTACAAGATCGCGCCGCATTACTACTACCCCGGTTGGTGGGAAGGCGGGCCGGCGCTCGATCTCATCGTCAATCTCGACGCCTGGAAAGCGCTGCCGAAGCAATACCAATCGGTGCTGGAGACCGCGGCGGCCGCGGCGAACCTGCACATGCTCGCGAAATATGACGCGGTGAACACGCAGGCGATGAAGCGGCTGATCGCGCAGGGCGTGAAGCTGCATGAGTTCCCGCCCGACGTGATGCGCGCGGCCTACATCGAAGCGACCAGGCTCTACGACGAGATCTCCGAGAAGAATCCGCGCTTCAAGAAGACCTACGAGTCGATGCGCACTTTCCGCAACGACATCGTGCCCTGGCATTCCCTCGCCGACGGCCGCTTCGACGCGTTCATGCAGGCGACGATGCGCGCGGCCCAGCGCAAAGCCAAGAGCGAGAAGTGAAGGTCGCGTTCGAGTTCACCGCCGGCGACCTCGCCGAAGTCGCGAGCCGCGCGAGCAATCGCTCGCCGCTCGTGCAGCAATGGCGCATGCGCGGCTACGGCATGGTCGGCACGCTCGTCGGCCTGCTCGCCTTCCTCGCGATTCCCGGCGAATTCGTCTATCGCTGCGTCGCGGGCGCGCTGATCGCGGCGCCGTTCTTCGTCGCGATGAGCCTGCAGCCGCAGCAGCGGCCGCAGCGGCTCGTGAAGTATTTCCGCGAGCGCCTCGGCGGCGACGGGCCGTTCCGCTGCGAAGTCGAGATCAGCGACGCCGGCGTCGTCGCACGACAGCTCGGCGCCGAGTCGCGTCACAGCTGGGCGCAGGTCGTGACGATCGCGGAGATCCCCGGCGGCATCGAGTTCGTCTACCGTCCGCTCGGCTCGCTCGTGGTCCGCGATCGCGCGTTCGCGACGCCGCAACAGCGCGCGGAATTCCTGAAGCTGGCGCGCACCTATTTGGCGGGCGGCAAGACGTAGCTGCCCGAGACGTGCGCGATGGCTTTCTCCGGCTCGGTGCTGCCGTAGAGCGTTGCATCCATCACGACGAGGCGACGTCCGAGCTTGAGCAGGCGCGCTTCGGCGATCACGTCGCCGGGCTTGCCGCGATTGAGAAAATGCATCGTGAGATCGCTCGTCACCGCAAGCAGCTCCGGCCCGACGTGCGACAGCACGAGCGCATACATCGCGCAGTCGGCTGCAGTGAACTGCGCCGGACCCGAGATCGCGGGCCCCGGCCGCAGCATCCAGCTCTGCCACGGCAAGCGGATGCGTGCATAGCCTTCGCGCACTTCTTCGACGACGAACATGCTGTCTTGCATGTGCGGCAGTCCGTCGCGAACGAGCCGCTCGATTTCTTTCGCGGTGAGCTTCAGCTCCATTGGATCCACTCCAGCCCGACGGCGGCGTCCCAGATCAATTTCAGGGAGAGCACGACGAGAATGACCTTGAACAATTTGCGGAACGCAGCTTCGCTCACGTGCTGGTTGAGCCCCTTGCCCGCAGCGGTGCCGAGGATCACCGCGATCACCAGCGGGAGCAGCAGATCGAGCCGCGACACGACGGTGAATCCGACGACGCCGTAGGCGATCACGCGCAGCAGATGCCCGAGCGTCTGCGTCAGCGCGAGCGTGCCGATCACGGTTTCCTTCTTCCATTCCGGCCGCAGGAACAGCCGCCCGACGAAGAGGCCGGTCGCGCCGACGAACATGCCGGGCGCGCCGTTCAGCAATCCGGCGACGAGGAACGACACGCGTGGCGGCCACAACGCGCCGTCGTCGCGCGTCGGTCGCAGCGACCACAGGATCAGCGCGGCGAGCGCGAGGCGAACCCAATCGACGTTCGCGCGCTCGACGAGCGGCATGACCAGGAACGTCGCCGGCACGCACGCAAGCAGGAACCATCCCGCCGCATGCCATTCGACGTGCTTCACGTACGCGACGGTGCGCGATGCATTCGAGACGACTTGCACCGCGGCAAACAGCGGCACCGCGACCGTCGGCTCGAGCTTCAGCGCGTAGAGCACGCCGATGAGAATGGTGCCGCCGCCGAGGCCGGCGACGCCGGAGAGCGTCGCCGTCGCGAAGCCCGCGAGCGCGATCGCGGCGGTGAGCCAGGTCAGGTGATCGTCACCAGCGACGTTGCGAGCACCAGCATCAGGCCCATGCCGGCGATGTCGGTGCAGGTGGTGAGGAAGATCGCCGACGCGGTGACCGGATCGGCGCCGAAGCGCTTCAAGGTCAGCGGAATGAACACGCCGGCGAAGCTCGCGACGAAGCAGCCGCCGATCATCGCGAGCCACACGGTGAGCGCGAGCATCTCCGGATGCGCCGTGCCCATGTGATGCGCGTACCACCACATCGCGAGTCCCGCGGGAATGCCGGTGAACAAGCCGTTGAACAGGCCGAGCCGCATTTCCTTGAAGAACAGTTTGCGCACCGGGAAGGTGTCGAGCTCGCCGAGCGTCATGCCGCGCAGCGTGATGGCGAGCGTCTGGCAGCCGGTGTTGCCGGACTGGCCCGCGAGCACCGGCAGGAACGCCGCGAGCGCGACGATCTTCTCGATGGTGCCGGAGAACATGCCGACGACGAACACGTCGAGGAACGCGGTGAGCAGGTTCACCTGCAGCCACGGATGCCGCATCTTGAACGCGGGCAGCATCGGCGTCTCGATGCGCTCCTCGCCGGACACGCCGACCATCTTTCCGGATTGGGCGCTGATCTCGAACGCCTGCGCCTCCATCAAGCGCCATCCGCGGACGAGGCCGACGAGCCGTCCGTCCGCGTCGCACACCGGATAGACCGGATACTGCCGGCGCGCTGCCGCTTTCACCGCGTCGAGCACTTCCATCCCAGCGGCGAAGCGGTACGGATTGGTGATCATCAGCTCTTCGAGCTTCTGCTCGGGCTCGGCGAGCAGCAGCTCGCGCAGCACGACGAGCCCGCGCAGCTTCATGTCGTAATCGGCGACGTACAGGTAGGTGATCTCCGCGGAATCCTCGGCGGTGCGGATGAACTCGATCGCGCGCGTCACTGTCGTGTGCGGCGGCAGCACGCCGCGCGGTGCTTCCATCAACTCGTCGATCGTGTTCGGCGCCGAATCCTCCGCCGCCGCGAAACGCGCGGGACGCAGCGAGTCGGGAAGATGCGCCGCGACGCGCGTCGCGAATTGCTGCGGCAGGTGCCTCAAGGCCTGATCGATGCGCTCCGGCGGCTCGCGCTCGAGCTGCTCGGCGGCATCGGCGGGAACTCTCGCGCGCAACTCGCGCAACAGGCGGTTCAATTCCTGATTCGTCATCGCTTGCACTCCCTGCGGACGATCGCATTATGCCGTTAAGATGCGCGGACTTTTGTGGAGTCCTTCACAGTGAAGCTCTACGGCATGACCGGATCGGGCAACTGCTGGAAGCCGGCTGCGCTGATGCGCCAGCTGCAGGTCCCGTTCGACTGGATCGAAGTCGACCTGCTCAAGGGCCAGTCGCGCAGCCCCGAGTTCCTGGCGAAGAACGCCAACGGCAAGGTGCCGCTGCTCGAGGTCGCGCCGGGTCAGCTCCTCGCCGAATCCAATGCGATGCTGTGCTATCTCGCCGACGGCACGCCGTACCTGCCGGCGGATCGCTGGCAGCGCGCCAAGGTCTTCGAGTGGCTGTTCTTCGAGCAGTACTCCCACGAGCCGTACATCGCGACCGTGCGCTGGTGGGTGCATTACCTGCACAAGCAGGACGAATGGCGCGACAAGATCGCCGAGGCGATGAAGAAGGGCTACGCCGCGCTCGACGTGATGGAGGCGCAATTGCAGCGCACGTCGTTCATCGCCGGCAACGCGTACACGATCGCCGACATCGCGCTGTACGCGTACACGCACGCGGCACCGCAGGGCGGTTACGACCTCAAGCGTTATCCGGCGATCGGGGCGTGGCTCGATCGCGTCTCCGCTCAGCCGCGCTTCGAGCCGATGGTGAGATGAGATGACCGACACCGCACGCGAGGCCCTCGGCGCATTGCCGCCGCACAAGGAGATCGAGATCGGCGGCGTCAAGATCGCCTACAACGACGAAGGCGGCGGACCGGTTGTGATCTGCCTGCACGCAATCGGCCATGGCGCGAGCGACTACGCGCGCGTGATCCAGGTCCTGAAGAATCGCTATCGCGTCATCGCGCTCGACTGGCCGGGACAAGGCCGCTCGGGGCCCGACGATCAGGCCGCGAGTCCGTGGCGCTACGCGGAGCTGCTCGAGAAATTCATCGAGGCGCTGCAGCTCGATCGCGTGGTGATCATCGGCAACTCGATCGGCGGCGCGGCCGCCGTGCGCTACACGGCGGCGAACCTGCAGCACGTGCGCGGCATCCTGCTGTGCAACCCCGGCGGTCTCGACAAGGGCGGTCGCGCGGCGGTGATGTTCTGCCGGATCATGGCGCGCTTCTTCGGCGCCGGCGTGCGCGGATCGAAGTGGTTCGCGGGCGCGTTCAACGCCTACTACCGACAGGTCCTACCGTCGCCGGAAGCCGCCGCGCAGCGCGCGAAGATCGTGCTCGCCGGCTACGAGACCGCGCCGATCCTCGAGCAGGCCTGGATCAGCTTCGCCGATCCGCAAGCCGACGTGCGGGCGCTGATCCCGCAGATCCGCTGCCCGGTGCAGTTCTGCTGGGCGATGCGCGACAAGTTCGTGCCGTTCTCGCGCTCGCGCGCCGCGGTGCTCAAGTTCACCAACGCGCGCGTCGAGAAGTTCCCGATCGCCGGCCACGCCGCGTTCCTCGAGGACTTCGCGCACTTCCAGCACGTGCTGGAGCGGTTCCTCGACGGCTTGAGATAGGACGTCCTCGCCAAGCTGCTGCAGCGGTACTGGCGTATAGTGGTCGCGCTGCGTCAAGCATAGAAACGTTTCCGGTCGGTTCCTGGCCCGCAGATCCGCGCGGCCCCACTAACTTCCCAGCCGCCTTTCTCGATTGCCTTGCAGTCGGCGAGCGCGTTCGCGCCGCCGGAATCCAACGCTGCTGCTTCCGTGCAGCCCGAGGTTGACCATGAACGTGAGCTATCGTCGCGCCGCCCCTGCCGTCTCGGAGCGCCATCAGCGCGACGAAGCGTGGAGCGCTGCGCCGACCATCCGCGAGCGATTCCCGCGCGCGCGCAGATTCGCCATCGCGATGTCGTTCCGGGATCCCCACGGCGCCGCCACGCCTTCACCGATGCGGCAGCTCTACGAGCCGTCGATGCGCGCGATCTTCGAGCAGCGCTGTCCGGTGCGCGACTGCACGGGCGGCGGCTTCGACCTGAACGGGTCGATCCGCTCGATGTTGTCGAACGATCGCCTGCCGCGCACAGGGCAAGCCGCTTGCCGCGGCTCGCGATTCCGCGGCGGTGAATGCGGACTCGAGCTCAGCTATTCGCTCACGTCCGACGCGGTCTAGCGACACAGCGAGGGGAATCCATCATGGCCCGCATCACGATCGACGATTGCCTGCAGCACGTGCACAGCCGCTTCGACCTCACCCTGATCGCCGCCAAGCGCGCGCGACAGCTCACCCGCGGCGCCGAAGCCAAGCTGCCCTGGCACGACCACAAGTCCACGGTTCTCGCGTTGCAGGAGATCGCCGGCGGTCAGGTGACCTCGGCGATCCTCGACGAAGCCGATCTGCCGGCGCAGGAGCGGCCGCAGCTCGCGCTGGACGCGCTGGATCCGCACTTCGAATGACGAAGCGCGGGCTTCAGAGGATGTAGCGGCTGAGATCCTCGTTCGCGGCGAGCTTCGACAGCTTGTCGTCGACGTACGCCGCGTCGATCTTGAGCGGCTGATCCTTCACGTCGGGCGCGACGTAAGCGAGATCCTCCATCAATCGCTCCATCACGGTGTGCAGGCGCCGCGCGCCGATGTTCTCGGTGCGCTCGTTGACCTGCCACGCGATCTCGGCGATGCGACGCACGCCGTCTTCGGTGAACTCCACGGCCACGCCCTCGGTGCCGAGCAGCGCCTTGTACTGCTCGGTGAGCGAGTTCTGCGGCTCCGTCAGGATGCGCAGGAATTCCTCCGCCTTCAATCCATCGAGCTCGACGCGGATCGGCAGGCGGCCCTGCAGCTCCGGAATCAGGTCGGACGGCTTGGCCATGTGGAACGCGCCGCTCGCGATGAACAGGATGTGATCCGTCTTCACCGCGCCGTACTTGGTCGACACGGTCGAGCCTTCCACCAACGGCAGCAGGTCCCTTTGCACGCCTTCGCGTGACACGTCGGCGCCGACGTACTCGCCGCGCTTGCACACCTTGTCGATCTCGTCGATGAAGACGATGCCGTTCTCCTCGACGTTGCGCAGCGCCTCGGCCTTGATCGCTTCCTCGTCGACCAGCTTGGCGGCCTCCTCGTCGATCAGCTGCGAGTACGCTTCCTTGATCCTGAGCTTCTTGTTGCGCGTCTTGCCCTGGCCGAGATTGGCGAACATCGACTGCAGCTGCGAGGTCATCTCCTCCATGCCGGGCGGGCCCATCAGCTGCACGTTCGCGGCGGCCTGATTGACCTTGATCTCGATCTCCTTGTCGTCGAGCTTGCCTTCGCGGAGCTGCTTGCGGAACACCTGACGCGCCGCGTTGCTCTCAGACTGGCGCTGCGGCGACGGCTCGCCGAAATCCTTCGGCGGCGGCACCAGCACGTCGAGAATGCGCTCTTCGGCGGCGAGCTCGGCCTTCGCGCGCTGCTGCTTCATCGCCTGCTCGCGCGTCAGCTTCACCGCCGCGTCCATCAGGTCGCGGATGATGGTGTCGACGTCCTTGCCGACGTAGCCGACCTCGGTGAACTTGGTCGCCTCGACCTTCACGAACGGCGCGTTGGCGAGCTTCGCCAGCCGTCGCGCGATCTCGGTCTTGCCGACGCCGGTCGGGCCGATCATCAGGATGTTCTTCGGATGGATCTCGTGGCGCATCGGCTCGGCGACCTGCATGCGGCGCCAGCGATTGCGCAGCGCGATCGCGACCGCGCGCTTGGCGTTGGCCTGTCCGACGATGTGCTTGTCGAGCTCCTGCACGATCTCGCGCGGCGTCATCATCGTGTTGATCGGGGTGCTCGCGGCGATGTCGTTCATCCGATCGTCTCGATGGTGAGGTTGTGGTTGGTGTAGATGCAGACGTCGGCGGCGATGTGCATCGCCTTCTCGACGATCTCTTTCGCCGCGAGCTGCGTGTTCTCGACCAGCGCGCGCGCCGCCGCGGTGGCGAACGAGCCGCCGGAGCCGATCGCCATCACGCCGTGCGCTTCCGGCTCCATCACGTCGCCGTTGCCGCTGATCATCAGCGTGGTGTCCTTGTCGGCGACGAGGAGCAGCGCTTCGAGCCGTCGCAGATAGCGATCGGTGCGCCAGTCCTTGGCCATCTCCACCGCGGCGCGCGTGAGATTGCCTCCGTGCTTCTCGAGCTTGCCTTCGAAGCGCTCGAACAGCGTGAACGCGTCGGCGGTGCCGCCGGCGAATCCGGCGATCACCTTGTCGCCGTAGAGCCGGCGCACCTTGCGGGCGTTGCCCTTGACACGCGTGTTCTGCATCGAGACCTGACCGTCGCCACCCATCGCAACCTGCTGGTTGCGGCGAACGCAAAGGATGGTGGTGCCTTCGAATTGCTGCATGGGAGTCCGTGAGAGGGAGCGTCGACCGAAGTTTGGGCCGGGATGGCGCGTTTCAATAGACCGCGCCGCGACCGGATTGTGCTCTTCTACGGCTTCGCGCGTCGTGCCCGAGGATGCGCGGCGTCGTAAACCTTCGCCAAGCGGTTGAAATCCAGATGCGTGTAGATTTGCGTGGTCGACAGGTTCGCGTGGCCGAGCAGCTCCTGCACCGCGCGCAAGTCGCCGCTCTCTTCGAGCAGATGCGTCGCGAACGAATGGCGCAGCCGATGCGGATGAAGGCCGCCCGGCAATCCGGCGGCGCGAGCCCAGGCGCGCACGCGATCTTGCACCGCGCGCGCCGACAAGCGCTTGCCGTCGCGGCCGACGAAGAGCGCGCGCTCGTCGTCTTTCACGATCAGCGCGCGCTCGCGATTCCAGGCCTGGATCGCGGCGAGCGCCTTGCTGCCGACCGGCACGATGCGCGTCTTGCTGCCCTTGCCGATGACGCGCAGCTCGCGCGCGACGTTGTCGACGTTGAGCGCGACGAGCTCGGCGAGTCGCAAGCCCGAGGAATAGAACAGCTCGACGATCGCGTGATCGCGCGCGGCGAGACCGTCGCCGGCATCGCGGTCGAGCGCCGCATTCAGCGCGTCCTTCTCCACCGTCTTCGGCAATGTGCGCGGCTTTTTGGGTGCGCGCACTTCAGCAGCGGGGTTCGCATCGATGCGCCCGCGCGCGAGCTGATCGCGCAGGAAGCTGCGCAAGCTCGACAGCATGCGCTGCGTGCTCGCGGCGGAGAGATCGCGATGGCGCAGCTTGGAGAGCCAGCTGCGCACGAGGTGGGTGTTGATCGACTCGAGATTGTCCGCGCCGCTGGCGGCGCAGTGCGCGTCGAAGTCGGTGAGGTCGCGGCCGGTCGCTTTCAGCGTGTGCGGCGAGAGCCGACGCTCGTGCCGCAGGTGCTGCAGGTATTCGTCGATGCGCGGCTTCAGGCTCACGCAAGCCGCGCGCGGATCGCGGCGGAGACGAGCTCGGCGGTCATCTCGAGGAACAGCTTGCCCTGCCGCGGCTGGAAGCGCTCGGCTTCCGCGCTCGCGAGCACCAGCATGCCGAGGTGGTTCTCCTTCTCGAGCGGCACGATCGCGGCCGATTGCATGGGCTCCTTCGCCTGCGGGAAGAACAACGCGGAGCGCTCGGGGTCGATCGGTCCGCATTCGATGAGGCGCGTGCGGAAGAAATCGTCGTAGGCCTTCACCACCGGACTGCTGGGATCGAGCCGGTGCAGGCCTTCGATGTCCTGGCGGCGCAGCACCTTCGGCTGCACGCCGACGTAGACGCCGTCGATGTCGAAGTCCTCGCGCATCACCTTGCTCAAGCCGGTGATCACCGCGCCGAGCGTCTGCGCGCCGAGCAGCGTGCGCGCCAGCCGCTGCACGCTCGACGCACGCAGCTCGTTGTCGCGTGCGATCTGCGTGAGATCGCGAAGACGATCCTCGAGGCGCTGGCAGCGGCCACGGAGCACTTCGACCTGGCGCTCGATCAGCGACACCGCCGTGCCGGCGGCGTGGCGAAGCTCCAGCGTCTCGAGCAGGTGCGGGAAGCGCGAGAGGAAGTCGGGATGCTCTTTCAGGTACGCGGCGACTTCGTCGTCGTGGAGCTTGCCCGGATCCAGCGGCAGGTCCGCGCTCTTTACCGCGGCTTTTCCTTCGGCCATTCCATCTCCCCCTCGAACACCGTTTCCGCGGGCCCGCCCAGGAACAGCGGCGAGCCCTCCCCCTGCCATTCGACGATCAGCACGCCGCCGCGCACCTGCACATCCACCCGCGCGTCGACCTGCCCCCACATTCTAGCGACCGCGATGGCCGCGCACGCACCACTTCCGCACGCGAGCGTCTCGCCGGCGCCGCGCTCGTACACGCGCAGACGCACGTGACTGCGATCCTGCACCTGCAGGAAGCCGACGTTCACCCGCTCGGGGAACGCCGGATGATGCTGCAAGGCCTCGCCGATCTCGCCGACCGGCGCGCGATCGACGTCGGCGACTTCGATCACCGCGTGCGGATTGCCCATGCTCGCAGCGCCGATCTCCAGCATCTCGCCGCCTTCGAGCGCGACGCTGTAGCGCGGCGAGCGCGCCGGCGCGGTGAACGGCAGCGTCGAAGGCTCGAAGCGCGGCTCGCCCATGTTCACGCGCGTTGCTCCATCGCGAGCGACGTGCAGCTCGATCGTGGAAGTCTTGGTCTTGAGGCGCAGCCGCTCCTTCTCGGAGAGTCCTTGCTCGCGGATGAAGCGGCCGACGCAGCGCGCGCCGTTGCCCGACATGCCCGATTCGCTGCCATCGGCGTTGTAGATGCGATAGCCGAAGTCGATGCCGGAGTCCTTGCTCGGATCGACGACGGCGATCTGATCGCAACCGATGCCGAAGCGGCGATCTGCGAGCCGCGCGAGCGCGGCGGGATCGGCGGCGAAAGGCTGGCGCGTCGCGTCGATCACGACGAAATCGTTGCCAGCGCCCTGCATCTTGGTGAAGGCGAGCTTCATGACGCGAGAGCCTACCCTAGAAGCGATAGCCGATGGCTCCGCGAACGCGGAAGCTCGCGGTCGTCTGGATCTCGCTGTTGAACTGCTGGACCGGGACGAGGCCGCCGAAATCGACCGACCAGCGTCCTTGCGACGTGAACTGCAGCTTCGGACCGACCATCCAGCCGCCGCAATGGGTGTCGCCGAGCTGCTCGCCATCGAGATCGTCGTACTGCTTGTATTCGCCTTCGGCCGCCGCGAGCACCGCAAAGGTGCGATTGTCCTCGAGCACGAGATAGCGGCCGAAGGCGGCACTCCACTGCAGGTCGTTGCCGAATCGATAGCCGAAGTCGCCGCGACGGCGATAGGCGTACTGCGTCTCCGCGCGCGCGAGCCAGTGTTCCATACGGCCTTGCGCGGACGCGCCGAACAGGAAATCGGTCGAGCCGCTGCCGAAGGCGAGATCGTGGCCGTGGATGCCGCTGACCGGCTCGCCCGGCGCGGGCGCTTCGTCAGATTCGGAAAGCTCCTCGGCGAGGCGATCGCTGTCGCCGGTCGCGAACTTGACGCCCGCGAATGCGCGCGCCGCGAACGTCGAGTCTTCCTTCATGCGCCGATACAGCGTGTAGCTGCCGATCAGCGTCACGTCGCCGAGACCATTCAAGGTCCCGTTCTCGATGACTTCGCTTTCCGGACGGGAGAACTGCCGGTGGATGTACGGCAGCGCGACCTGCAGGCTGGCGCGATCGGAGAAGCCATAGCCGAGCACGAGCTGCATGACCAGGCTGTCGAGGTATTGGCCGGCGTCATCGTCGATGCGGCGACCCTGGTCGCGTAGCTGGCCGTAGCGCGTGAACTGCTCGGTGATCGCGCCGTAGACGCCGGACGCCTGACCCTGGGCCTGGTCGGCGGAGTAGACGGCGCAGAGATCGCAAGACCACGCAGGTGCGGTGGCCAGCAGAGCGACAGCGGCAGCAATGCGGTTCATCGGGATCGATCGGCGCAAAAGTCGCGCATGTTAACGTGCGGCATGGCGAAGATCATCCACAAAGGCGGCTGTCACTGCGGCGCCGTGCGCTTCGAAGTGCGCGCGCCGGCGAAAGTGCTCGTCCAGAAGTGCAACTGCTCGATGTGCAGCAAGACAGGCTTCGAGCATCTGATCGTGCCGGCCGAGGATTTCAAGCTCGTCTCTGGTGAAGACATGCTCACCACGTACACGTTCAATACCGGCGTGGCCAAGCACCTCTTCTGCAAGCGCTGCGGCGTGAAGTCCTTCTACGTGCCGCGCTCGAACCCCGACGGTTTCTCAGTGAACCTGCGCTGCATCGATCCCGGCACGATCACCGAAGTGCTCTACGAGGACTTCGACGGCCAGAACTGGGAGAAATCGGGGCCGAGCCTCGCGCACCTGTCGAAGAGCGCGGACCTCTAGACGGCCTCAGTGCCGCCGGCCTTTCACGCGGACACGGAAGCTCATCGCCGGACCCGGCGTCGGCGCCACCTTCGTCTGGAGCACGTAATCGGGCGGATCGAGCTCGAGGTCATACGTATAGAACAGGCGCGCCATCGACAGCGCGAGCTGCACTTCCGCGAGGCTCTTGCCGAGACAGGTGTGCGGTCCGCGACCATACGGTGAATAGGCGCCAGGCTGCATGTGCTCGGCGCGCGGCTTCTCGTAGCGATCGATGTCGAACTTCTCGGCGTTCGGATAGAACTCGTCCATGAAGTGCGGCACGACCGAGCTCACGTAGAGCATGTCGCCCTTCCTGATCGGGTAGCCTTGGAACTGGAAGTCCTGCACGACGGTGCGGATCTGCGCCACCGCGATCGGATACAGCCGCATGCTCTCCATGATCGCGCCGTTGAGCGAGGGCAGCCGGTTCATCAATTCCTCTTCGACGATCGGCCCGGCGTCGAACAGCGCGTCGACTTCCTTCTCGATGCGCGCACGGATCTCGGGATGCTTGAGCACCATGTAGATCGTCACCGCCGTGGTGTTGGCGACGGTGTCGAGTCCCGCCACGTACGGTCCGGTGACCGCGACGATCAGATCGTTGTGCGTGAGCATGCCGGGCTTGCGCACTTGCGCCGCCATGATGTCGTCGACGAGATTCATCTCCTCGTCGGAAATCTTGCCGACACGCTTCGCAGCGTCCGCGATCATCTTCTCCCCGAGCTCGATCACCCTCGCCTTCGCGCGCCGATATTCCGGCGACCACAGGAAGAAGCGCGGCCGTTGCCGGGTGATCAGGACGTTGAGGATGTAGAGGATCGTGGTGCGGATGTCGCGGATGTACTCGACGGGCGTGTTGCTCGTGAGCAGCGGGCCGAGGAAACCCACGGCCATGTACTGCATGGCCTGCACGACCGGCACGCTCGCGCCGACGGCGAAGTCGCGCGCATAGATCTCGTCGAGGATGCCGACGAACTCGTTGTAGCGGCCCTTGATCGATTCCTTCGAATAGCCGCGGCGCATGATGTCGCGCAGCTCCTTGTGCGACTCGCCGTCCTCGGTGACCAGTGCGCGCGTTGCGCCGTATTCCTTGATCAGGCCTTCCCAGAACTGTCGCGAGCGCAGAGAGTCCTTGCCGACTTTCGAGCCGAGCAGGTTCGCCGCTTCGACGCCGGCGAGCAGCAGGTAACGCTGATTGAGGATCCTGATCTCGCAAACCGGCCCGTACTTGCGATAGCAGTCGACGAAGAACTTCACCGGATTGGCGATGACCGGCAGCAGGCTGCCGAGCATCGGCACGCCCGGGACTTTCGGGATCGTCGCTTCCATCATTTGGCCTGCAGCTTGTTCCAGCGCACCTGCCGCTCCTGCGCGGCGAGGTAAAGGCCCATCGCAAACCCGAAGCTCGTGAACAGGCTCATCACGAAATAGATCCAGGTCTGCTTCATGCCGCGGCGCGGACCGTCGATGATCGTCCACAACGGGAACAGGAAGGTGTTGGTGACGATCAGGTCCTGCGAGCCGGAACCCGCGGCCGGATTGGTGAACAGCATCTTGGTGAAGTGCACCCAGCTCGCCTGATCGACGTACTCGGTCACGTAGTGGATGTTGAAATACCAGCCCGTGCAGACGGAGCCGATGGCGAACGCGTAGTAGACGGCTTCGAGCACCGATACGCGCGCGCCGCTCCAGCCGCCGCGATACAGATACGCGTTGAAATAGAAGAACAGAGCGACGGTGAACAGGCCGAGTCCCGCGTGGATCAGCAGCGACGTCATGATTTTTTCCTCCCCTTCTGGATGGACGCGATGAGCGCATCGACCAGCACGTTCCACTGGTTCGGGTCGATGTCGAGATAAGCGGGCAGCGCGCGGCGGATCAGCGGCAGCTCGGTACGCCGTCGTCGGGCCAGTGCCTTGCGGATCGCCGCTTCGTGCGACAGACGGCCGGCGTAACCGGATTTCATCGCGATCGCGCTCACGGCCGCGCCGATGGCGAGCATCGCTATCGAGTGATGGATGCGGATCGCTTCGGCGGGCTCGAAGCCGTGCGGCACCATCGCGGCCAGGAATTGCTCGACGAAATCCATCTCGTCGTCGGGGCCGAGCGTCCCGTTCATCACTTCCCAGATCAGCTGCGGCTCGGCGACGAACAGCTCGATCATCCCGCGCGCGCAGCCGCGCACCACGTCCTGCCAGTGCTGCGCCGCGCCGTCGGCCTGCGGGCGACGCACGGCCAGCTCGATCGCCGCCAGCTTGACCAGCTCGTCGCGGCTCTTGATGTGGCGGTACAGCGCGGGCGCGGTCACGCCGAGGCGATCGGCGACTTCCTTGATGGTCACGCGCGCGAGCCCGATGCCGATCGCCGCATCGACGATGTGCTTCGGACTGATCCGCGCCGGCCGGCCTGCCACGTCGACGACCTCATTAGTTACGTCAATTAACAAATTAGCACGGCCGAGCCCGTTTGGCCATGTCGCGATCAGCGCATCTTCAGCTCCGTCAGCGGCTGCGCGAGGATCCACAAGCCCGCGACGGTGAACGCGACCATCAGTGCAAGCATCGGCAGCTGACTGACGAGCGCCGCACGACGCGTCGGGAAAATCCGCAGCGCGACGAGATGCGCGCAGTACACGGACGCGATGTGGCCGATCACGATCAGCGCGACCTGCGTGTGCCAGACGACGCCCATGCCCGGCAGGATTGGCGCGCGCAGTGAATGCGCGGTGCCGAGGAGATTCCAGCCCCAGCCGAACGGATCGGAGGCGAGGCTCACGATCTTCGTGCCCTGCGTGAGGATCAGCGTCGCGTAGTGCGTGAGGTTGTAGACGAGCGCGATCGGCAGGAGCGTGTAGCCGAAGTCGAGCGCGAGCTCACGGATCGATCGGTGATTGCGCGTGATGAGCTTCGCAGTCGCGATCGCCGCGAGATACGCGCCGAGGTAGAGGAACGGCGACGCGACGAGCCAGAACGATTCCCAGGCAATGAACCAGCTGCGCAGATCTGCGTACGCGAGGATCGGCCGCGTGCCGGCGAGATTCGCGACGAAGCCGCCGTCGCGCCAGAACAGGTTCACCCACCATTGCGTCGCGCGCAGTCCGTCGAATACGGTGGTCGACAGCATCGCGAGCGCGAACGTCAGCGTCGCGACGCTCGCGGGCCGCTCGCGATAGAGCGCCTGTCCGCGTAGCGCCATCTTGCCGGCGAGACGGAACAGCACCGAGAAGAGCTCGCAGTGCGTGAACCACGCGCTCGCGCCGATCGTCGCGACGCCGGCCATGTTCAGCACCGTGTAGCCGAGCAGCATTGCGCCGAGCGTCGAGGGCTTGCCGTGATTGAACAGCTCGAACGCGACGAAGCCGACGTAGAGCGCAGCCGCGGGCCAGTCGCCGAAGCGCTCGGGATATCGGACGCGTGCGCGGTCGAACGGACGCGTGAGCAATCGCCAGGGATTGATCGCCGCCCAGAAATCGCCGACGAGCGCAGCGAGATACAGGCAACCGAGCGCGAACACGACCCAGAAGAAGGTCATGCTGAAGTTGCGATACGGATCGCGATTGCCGAAGAGACCAGTCGCGATGCACAGCAGAAGGAGCACGACGCCGATCGCTGCGCCGAGCGGACGCAGCCTCGGCAGCGCGTCGTCGGACCTGCGTGACAGCGGCGCGGCAGTGGAAGACGTCGCGAAGAACGCGACGACGAAGAACGACAGCACGAGCGCCGAGCTCGCGCCCCAGCCGTAGAGCCAGAGCGGAACCGGAAGGTTGTAGAGCGCGCCGAATCCGTGCGCGGCTGCGCTGAGTGGAAAGAGAAGACTCGTCATCCCCGCGCAGGCGGGGATCCAGTTCTTCTTTTTCTTCGTTACGGCAATGGCAGCGTGCGCGCGTTCTGCGACGCGGCGAGCGTCTGCTCCCACATCTCGAGATACATCTCCGCGGAGTTGTAGAACGCGTCGACCGCGTCCTGACCGCCTTCGATGCGGATCTCCTCGGCGATATCCGCGACGAGTCCGTAGTGGGCCATGCCGACCTCGTCCATGTTCCAGGACTGCCCGCCCGGGATCGAGAGCTCGTCCACCGTCACCGGCTCGACGCCGGAGAACTGCGGGCCCCAGCCGGGTCCGCGGAACAGCGTGAACGGATATTCGATCGGCGTCGTGCCGGCGCCGCGAGGTCCCGGAAGATTACGCAGGCCGTTCGAGTCGGCGCCGTAGCCCATCGCAAACGTGCGCGTCGACCCCGACTGCTGGAAGAGCGGCTTCAAGCGGTTCATGTAGCCGACCATGTCCTTGCCGTTCTCGATCGCGGGATAGACGATGCCGCCCTGCTTGTAGATCTGCACGACCTGCGCGTTGCTGATGCCGCCGTGCCCGCCGTGCGCGGAGATCATCGGATAGTTCGGCGTCGTCTTCGCGCCCTGGTCGAGCATGTATTGCTTGATGCTGACTTCCGCGTGATCGATGTCGAGCGTGAAGCCCTTCTTCATGATCTTGTCGATCGCGTACTTGCCGAGCTCGGTGACGCCGCGCGCGTTGCATTGGCGACCGGGGCCGTAGATCGGCAGGCGGCCGGCGGCGAGATCGACGAGCATTTGTCCGACCGGACCCAGCGGTCCCGTCAGCGGCGCCGACTCCATCGGCGTGCCAGCGGCGTAGAACCACTTGTCGCCTTCGCCCCCGTCGTCGCACGCATAGGTCTTCCAGAAGCCGTGCGTTCCCGCGAAGCCGACGAGGTTGAGCGCCGAGCTGAAGATGCCGGTGCCGCCGAGCGCGCTGTCGACGTCGTGGTAGGGGAACACCGCGCGCACGCCGCGATCCCACACCTCGTCGATCTCGCGATCGATCTGTTCCTTCGTGCAGCCGTCGGTTTCGCTGCCGTCCGGATTGAACACGACGTTGCAGTGGAAGATGTTCGAGAACTCGAGGCCCGGGATCACCGCCATCTTGCCCTCGGCGATCACTGCGCGCGCTTCGGTCGGATTGCTCACGATGCGGAACCAGCCCTTGCCCGGTCCGCCTTCTTGCGCGTCGATGTAGTCCTGCATCGCGTGCACGTAATCGACCTGCGCGAGGCCGACCTCCATGTCGCCGCATTCCTCGTCGAGCAGATTCGGATCCTTGTTGCCGCCGGCGAGCTTCTGCACGTTGCACAGCGCTTCGATGTTGGTGCCGTGGATGACCATCGTGCGCAGGCCGGCCCGATACGCGCGCTCGACCCACTTGTAATACATCTGCTGATGCAGCTCCGAGTCGCGCTGCGGCCAGCCGATGAACGTCGGCCAGCCGACCGTGTCGTGCGTCTCGGTCGGGTTCTGATCGAGCACGATGTTCTCGCCGGAAAGAATGCCGTCGGGACCGTGCATGCCCTCGCAATTCTTCAGCGCCTCGACGACGCCGAATCGATTGATCGCCTGGCCGTACATGCCACCGCCGGCGGATGGCCCCACGTGACCGCTGCCGTCGGACATCTCGCTGCCCATGCCCATGTGCGAATGCACCTCGGCGAAGCCGATCACCGGACCGTTCGCGGCGTTCTTGAACGCCGGCCCGGTGACGTCGACCGGCATCTCCGGATATTCGGTGCAGCCTTCGGACGGCTCGAACTGCAGCGACGCGGGCACGGTACCGAGTCCGAGATGCTTCGAATCGTCGAGCGACAGCTGGCGATCGAGCGCAGTCGCCGTGAACTGCCCCTGGTCGCCATTGACGGTCCAGTCGGATCCGTCGGCGGGCGAGCCCGTGCAACTCACTCCCGCGTTGCTCGCGGCCGTCATGTACTGCGCGTCCTTCGTGTAGAAAATGTAGCGGCCGAGGCCAGCGGGCTTCATGTAGAAGTGCTCGGCCGCATCCGCGCTCGGCGCATTCGCGATCAAGCTCGCGCCATCGCGCGCGATGTACGCGCCATTCGCTTTGGCGACGAAGCAGCGATTGGCCATGTCGTAGCGCGACAGCGGCGCGCCGGTCGCCGGCGATTGCGTCGAGTCGGACGGCTGCGGCACGCCCTTCGACGCGCCGCACGCGGCGAGCGTCAGAGTGGCGACGGACAGCAGGAGCTGGGCGCGAGCCTGTTTCATCTAGGAATCCCCGGAGCCTTCGTTGGCGATGGGATTATCGCCGAGCCGCCCGGACTGGCGGACTAGTAAAAGCGGCTCCGGTCAGCCCTCGTTGGCCGCCTTGGGCGTCGACAGCGCATCCACCAGCTGGTCCGCCGTGATCGGCTTGCGCAGGATCAGGTCGAAACCCACCGCATCGGCTTTTGCCGCCGACTGAGGCGTCAGCCAGGAGCTCAGCGCGACCAGCCTCGCCTTGCTTTGCCGCGCGATCAGCTTGCGCGCCAGGTCGAAGGCCTCCTCTTCCGGCAGGTCGATGAAGATGGTGTCCGGATTGAAGCGCGACGCGATCGCCAGCGCGTGCTGCACGCTGTATGCCCGCTCGACTTCGTAACCGAGGAGGCGGATGCGTACCGACATGACGTCGGCGCCGAGGCGATTGTGATCCACGACTAGAACGCGCCGCGATCGAGTCAGCAGCGCGCCGGACGAGAGCTTGTCCTCAGACGGCATGTGCCCCGTTCACGAGCGTGACGAGCCGGTTAGCGAGCTCGTCGCCGCGGTCTTCCTGGACGAAATGGCCGCCCCAGATCTGCTCGTGCGGCTGGTCTTTCGCGCCGGGCACGTGCTGGATGAGCCACTTCGAAGCGCCGCCGAGGATCGGGTCGTTCTTGCCGAACACGCAGAGGAACGGCTTCTGCCATTTGCCGAGCGCGTCCCACGCCGCGCGATTCGCGGGCACGGCGGGATCGGATTCCTCGATCGGCACCAGTCGCGGGAATTTTCGAGCGGCGGCCTTGTATGACGAATCGGGGAACGGCGCGTCGTACGCCGCGATCTCCGCGGGCGAGAGCTTCACCACGCAGCCGTTGTTGACGATCTTGCCGATCGGGAACCACGGCGAGTACGTCGCGAACGCGCGCCAGAGCTTGAACGCGGTGTTCGCCGGACGTCCGGTCGGCAGGAAGCCGTTCGACACCATGATCCGCGCGAAGCGCTGCTGATTCTCCATCGCCAGCCGCAAGCCGACCAGCGAGCCCCAGTCCTGGCAGAACAGCGTGATGTCCTTCAGATCGAGCTTGTCGATGAACGCCTTCATCCACGCGACGTGGCCCGCATAGCTGTAATCGGATTGCGACGGCAGCTTGTCGGACTTGCCGAAGCCGATGAAGTCCGGCGCGATCGCACGCACGCCGGCCGCCACGAGCGGCGGGATCATCTTGCGATAGAGATAACTCCAGGTCGGCTCACCGTGCAGGAGCAGCGCAATCGGTCCATTGCGCGGCCCCTCGTCGAGGTAATGCATGCGCAGGCCGGCGACGTCGAGCCAGTTCGGCTTGAAGCCGTAGCCCGGAAGGTTCTGGAAGCGCGCGTCGGGCGTACGGAGAATGTTCTGGCTCAAGCCGCTTTCCTTCTCTTCTTGGCACTGCCGTTCAGGACGTCCTCGAGCTCATCGACCGCTTCGCCGGTGTACACCGCGAGTCGCTGAACATGCGGCAGCGACGTGCGGCATGCGGTGAAGCTCCAGTTGATGCGATCGGCGTACGACAGCACGGTGATGTTGAGCGCCTGGCCGTCGAAGATGAGCGAGACGGGATACACCGCTTCCATCTCGGCGCCGTTGAAGTAGAGCGGATTCTTCGGGCCGGGCACGTTGGAGACGACGGTGTTGAACATCGGCCGCTTGATGTTGATGCGACCGGTGAGCTGGCCGACCATGAACGGCAGCATGATCAGCGTCGTGTAATGCGTGATCGCGGCGCGCGGCATGCTTTGCAGATGCTCCTTGCCGCGCACGGTCGATTGCTTGATCACTTCGAGGCGCTCGCGCACGTCGGGAACGTCGGTCGCGAGCGACGCGAGCATCGTCGAGATCGCGTTGCCGGCGCCTTCGCCGTCATCCTTCGGGCGCACCGACACCGGCAGATTCGCGATCAGCGGCTTCTCCGGCAGCGCGTTCATCTCCGACAGATAACGGCGCAGCGCGCCGCCGCAGATCGCGAGCACGATGTCGTTCAAAGTGCAGTCACCGAGCTGCGCGAGCTTCTTGTAGCGCGCGAGGTCGTGGCTCTGCGTCGCCACGCGCCGCTGCGCGGTGACGCGCGTGTTGAGGATCGACGGCGGCGAGGTGTACGGCGCGACCAGTCCCTCCTCGCCCTTCTTCTTGCGCACGGCGCGCATGATCCGCAGCGCGCGGATCGCGCTCGGCAGCCCGCCGAACTGCTCGCGCATCTGCTCGAGCGGCGACACCGGCATGCGCTCGGCGCGCGGTACTTTGGGCACCGGTCGCGACCACGGCGGCGGCACCTCCTCGAAATTCGGGTCTTCGGACAGCGTCGACTGGATGATGCGCACCGCGGCCATGCCGTCGAGCAGCGAGTGATGCGCCTTGATGTAGAGCGCGAAGCGTCCCGCGCCGTCCTTGGTGGGCTCCAGACCCTCGATGACGTGGCATTCCCACAGCGGTTTGGTCTTGTCGAGCGCGATCGAGTGCAGGCGCGAGATCAGCACGCCGAGCTCGCGCTCGCCGCCCGGCGCCGGCAGCGCCGAGTGGCGCAGGTGGTAATCGATGTCGACGTCGCGGACGGTTTCCCATGCTGGCGCGAGCTTGGCCATCGCGCCGCGGGCGAGCCGGTAATTGAACGGCGGCGTCGACACCGGGAAGCTGCGCAGGTAGGCGACGAACTTCTGCATGAAGTCCGACGGCGCGTTCTTCGGCAGCCGGAAGATCTGCAGCCCGGCCACCTGCATCGCGGTTTCCGGCGACTCGACCAGCAGCCAGGACGCGTCCAGCATGTTGAGCCGTCGCATCGTGTTCCCCCTGTCGTTTTCCGTGCCCTAGAGGATGACAGATCGCGGCGGCCCGGGCGTATACTCGACCGCTCGTTCAATAGGCCATCGCAGGGATCCCGCCATGAACACCGCCGTCTCCCTCTTCCCGACCCAGCAAGCCAGCGCCAGCGAAGCCGAGATCAAGCGCGTCTTCGACAAGCAGCGCGGCACCATGCTGCGCCTGCGCACTTCCACGGCCGACGAGCGCATCGCCAAGATCAAGCGGCTGAAGGCCGCGGTGCTGGCACACGCCGATTCGCTCTACGAAGCGGCCGACAAGGATTTCAAGAAGCCGCCGGCGGAAGTCGACGGCACCGAGATCATGCCGGTGGTGGCCGACGCCAACGAAGTCTGCCGGCACTTGAAGAAGTGGATGAAGCCCAAGGGCGTGTGGCCGACCATGATCATGGGCGGCACGTCGAGCTGGATCCAGCACGAGCCGCTCGGCCGCACGCTGATCATCTCGCCCTGGAATTACCCGATCAATCTCACCTTCGGGCCGCTGGTCTACGCGATCGGCGCCGGCAACACCGCGATCCTGAAACCGTCCGAGATGACGCCGAACATGACGGGCTGGATGGTGAAGGTGATCCGCGAAGTCTTCTCGGAAGACGAGGTCGCAATCTTCGAAGGCGACGCATCGGTTTCGACGACGCTGCTGTCGCTGCCGTTCGATCACACCTTCTTCACCGGCTCGCCCGCGGTCGGCAAGGTCGTCATGACGGCGGCGGCGAAGCATCTCACCAAGGTGACCCTCGAGCTCGGCGGCAAGTCGCCGACGATCGTCGACGAAACCGCGAACCTCGATCTCGCCGCGCAAGTCCTCGCGTGGGGCAAGTTCGCCAACAACGGACAGACCTGTATCGCGCCCGACTACGTCTACGTGCACGCATCGGTGAAGGACGCGTTCGTGCAGAAATTCGTCGACGTGCTGAAGAAGTCCTACGGCAACACGCCCCAGGAACAGCTCAATTCACCGAACCTCGCGCGCATCGTCAACGAGCGCCACACCAAGCGCGTCGCGGCGCTGCTCACCGACGCCAAGCAGCGCGGTGCCAAGGTGATCTGCGGCGACATGGTCAGCGAGAAGGACCACTACGTCGCGCCGACGCTGATCGAGAACATCCCGGCGGAAGCGAAGATCATGGAGGAAGAGATCTTCGGGCCGCTGCTGCCGATCCTCACCTACACCGATCTCGATGCCGTCCTGAAGCACGTCAACGACAATCCCAAGCCGCTGGCGCTCTACATCTGGAGCAAGAACGAGTCGAACATCCAGAAGATCCTCAAGAACACGTCGGCGGGCGGCACCTGCATCAACCACTGCCTCGTGCACTTCCTCCACGGCAACCTGCCGTTCGGCGGCGTGAACAACTCGGGTCTCGGGTCGAGCCACGGTTACTTCGGCTTCCGCGCGTTCTCGCATGAGCGTGCGGTTCTGCGAACCAGGATCATGCTGGCGAAGATGCTGTTCCCGCCGTACACGAAGCTCACGCGCACGATGTCGCGGATCATGATGAAGCTGACCTGAGCGAGTCGCGTCAAAGAAAAAGCCCCGCGATGAGCGGGGCTTTATTTTTGCAAGGTCATTTCGAGCACATGTTCGATCGAGCGACCGTTCCACGCGTATTGAAAATGCTTGTGCTGTACATGGCGGCTCACAATGTCCGGGAAGAACGCGGCGACGCAATGCGCGCCTGACTTGCGCACGGAGCGGTACACCAAAGCATCAACATTCGCATTTCGGGCGCGCAGACCAAATTCTCGACTTGCCACATAGCTATCTGGATCATGCTCAGCGTCATACCCGACTCGGATGTCACAAGCCCGCTTCGTTGCGATCTGGACGACATAGCTGCGCATCTCGACATTGATCGGCGCTTCTTTGGTGGCCATCAAGAACCGTGCAGAGTGGTGCTTCGTCTCCTCGATTGCAGCTTCAAGCTCGCTCGCGGCATAAAGAACGCCGAACTGACCGTCCGAAAAGCGCGATTCGCGCGGATGCGTGAACGCCGCCATGATCGGTGATGTCCCAGGACCGGCGATGCGACGTGTCCGCGGTACCAGTTGCAGTTGCCCGACTTCCTCTCGCAACCGGTCATTCGTCAGAGCTTCGATCGCGAAAACTTGGTCCAAGTCCGCTGGGTCAGCGACTCGGTCGAAAAGGCCGACCGGCGGGTAGCGGCTGGGGATGACCCGGAAGCCAGGTTCAAGGCTGTACGCACTGAGCTCCGGTAGATCGGCCATCGCTAACCACCTCGTTGACCGTCCAGATATGCGCGAACGACGTAGAGATCGCTCACGTTCCCCGAGAGCATGCGATCGAGCGCTGACCGCCCCCCAAATTGAGGCGCTGTGTTTTCCTTGCGGACCCATGCATCGGCTGCTTCAGCCCGCGGCAGCAAGATCTGGAGCGCCTTGTAAATGCCGATCACATAACTGATGCGTTCGAGGACATCCCGGCTCAGGGCGCCATCCTTTTCCTTCTTCCAGTGGAAGAAGGTGGATGGAGCAGGATTGCCGAGTATCACGCGTTCTTCCTTGGGCCTAAGTCCCCAAGCTTCTGAAATCCTGAAGAACGTGCGGAGAGCGGCGCCGCCGGCCCTCTTAGGGTCTATCGCTGGAGTCGGGGCTACGAGAGCCATTGCAAACTCCTGTATTGGATAATTTATAGATAATACTCCAATACGAGATTCGGTCAACTGGGCGCCAGGCATCAAGAAAAGCCCCGGCAAGGCGGGGCTTTTTTGTCGCCCGGAAGGGCGGCCCACGGACCTCAGGCGGCTTGTCCGCGCCGCGCCGCCAAATCCACCAGCGCCGCATTGCGATCCGCCGCGAAGTCGCCTGCGATGTACGCCTTGCTGAAATGGTCCGTCTGGATCACGTCGAAGCGGACCTTGTCGAACTCGGCGGCGAGATCGGCTTCCTCGCGTGTGAGCAGGTTGCGATTCACCGCATCCTTCAGCCGCGTCGCGATGTCATCGCCGGCGAGCTCGCCCTTCGCGGCGAGCTTGAAATACTTCACGTACGCCGGCTCCGCCTTCTGCGCGAGCTCGAACGCGTTCTCGAAGCGGCCGATCGGATCGCGCGGCCCGCCGTTCTTGAACACGAGCCAGGTGATGCGATCGCGCAGCTCGCTCTCTTCCATCATCACGTCGGCGATGCGCTGGTTGAGACGATCGGAGACCGGCTTGTACGGATTGCCGAGCGGGAACACGACGAACTTGAGGAACGATCCGACCGCGCCGATCGGGAAGTTGTCGAAGAAGCCTTCGAACGCCTTGCCGATCTCGTACAGGGCGTTGTCGAGCGCCCAGCGCGCGTGCAGCGTCTCTTCCTTGCTCTTCGGGCCTTCGAGGTAGAACTTGGCGACCGCGGAAGCGATGT
>Ga0070741_10004900_pt1 | contig 30627 bp, 31 predicted proteins | sample Coa_R1_4_FD_66440 | JGI IMG/M metagenome (GOLD analysis project Ga0070741, IMG submission 66440) | Surface soil microbial communities from Centralia Pennsylvania, which are recovering from an underground coalmine fire - Coalmine... | ecosystem: Environmental > Terrestrial > Soil > Unclassified ... | reverse complement strand
GGGGCTGGCGCCCCCGCTCGCTGCGCGCGGTCGGCGTCAGCCGCCCTTGGCGGCTGCCCGCTTGTCCGGGGGCTGGCGCCCCCGCTCGCTTCGCTCGCGCCCCACGGCCGACCGGCTCGCTGGCGCTCGCGCGGTCGGCGTCAGCCGCCCTTGGCGGCTGCCTTGAGCTTGGAACCGACGGTCACCTTGGCCACGTTCGTCGCCGCGATCTGGACGGGCTCGCCCGTCTGCGGGTTGCGCCCCGTGCGGGCGGCACGGTGCGACTGCTCGAACGTCAGGTACCCGGGGATCGTCAGCTTCTCGCCGCCCTTGGCAACCACTTGCGTCACCTCGTCGAAGAAGGCGTTGAGCACCTTGTCGACGTCGGACTGCGACATCGATGTGCGCTCGGCCATCGCCTTCACCAGGTCAGCACGCGTCATCGTGGTTCTCCCTTCACAGAAGCGTGTCGGGGGACACCGTACGAAGAACCCCGCCGCCAATGGTGGATGGTGGCGTCCGTTCGTCGTGGCATCGCCGAGAATCCTCGTTACGTCAAGTTATGGACCGACCGTCCGGACAGGTCCACAGGTCGCACGTCGCATCGCCGCGCCGGCGGGTTCACGCGTCGAGACGCAACTGCACCAGCGGACGCGCCGCTTCGAGCAGCCACTCGAGCGCCTCGACGACGTCCTTGCGGGTCCGTGCCGCGGCCATGTCGCGCGCGACGTCGCCGATGGCCGCTTCGAGCACGAACAACTGGTCGTACAGCGCGTCGAGCTGCGCACGGGTGACGATGAGCTCGGCCTCCGACAGGCCTGCCTGCTCGCGTCGCACGCGCTGCATGTAGGCCGCTTGGCGGCAGCGCTGGCTGCAGTGCAGGCGTGTGCGTCCGGGGCCGCCGGCACGCGTCGGCAACGCGCGCCGGCACCACGTGCACCGCTCGGTGTCCGGGTCCACCCGTGTTTTCGTCACTGACGATTTGTACCGCCGGGCACGCGCCGCGGGCGTGGATCCTCGTGCGGCGCGCTACGCGACGCCGCGCTCGAGGCGCGACGCGGTGGACCGACGTACCTCGCGCCGTTCCTCGGGCACGATCGACAGCACGTTGTGCACGCGCGCCATCAGGTCCGCGGCTTCGAACGGCTTCGGCATGTAGACGTCGACGCCGGTGCGCAACACGTCCGGCTCCTCCCCCGGGTCGTGCGCCGCGGTCAGCAGGAAGATCGGGACGTGGTTGTCGTCGTCGGCCCGGAGCGCCCGCACGAGTTGCAGGCCGTCACCATCCGGCAGGCGCCGGTCGACGACGATGGCGTCGGGCTCGTGGTCCCCCAGCAGGTCGGCCGCTTCCCGCAACCCGCGGGCCTCGACGAGTTCGACCTCGGGGAGGTCGAACGCGAAGAGCATGCGGACGAACGTGTCGTCGTCGACTACGAGGAGCTTCATACGCCCGTGTCCATCGGCACGCAGAGTGGTCGTCCTGAGAAGAACTGTGAGGATCCTGGGAGGGAGGCCGAGGGCGGCGAGTACGGTCCCCGACCGTGTTCCGGCCCTCGGAGCTGTCCCCCCGCACCCGCAACCTGGCTGCCGGCCTGATCCAGCGGGTCTGGGGCTGGATCAGCGACGTCGGGGCGGTCTCCCCGGACGACGAGCGGGGCCGGCGCTTCGGGTACATGGGGCCCCGCAGCATCATCGCCTTCCCGCCCGGGTCGGTGTTCGGCGCGCGGTGGATCCACATCGGCGCCGGGACCCTGATCGGCCCGCACGTCAGTCTGTCGGCGGGCATGGCGCCCGACCAGCCCATGGGCCCCGGCCCGGTCATCACGATCGGGGCGCGGTGCTCGATCGGCCGGGGCTGCCACCTCGTGGGCCACAAGTCGATCGAGATCGGCGACGACGTGACGTTCGGGCCCTACGTGTACGTCACGGACCAGAACCACGTCTACGCCGACCTCGACGTGCCCATCGGTCGGCAGTGGCCGAGCGAGGATCCCGTCACGATCGGTGCCGGCTCCTGGCTCGGCGCGAACGTGATCGTGCTTCCCGGTGCGCGCATCGGCCGCCACGTCGCCGTCGCTGCCGGTTCGATCGTGCGCGGCGCGCTCCCCGACCGCTGTGTCGCGGCCGGCGCGCCGGCGCGGGTCGTGCGCCGCTACGGCCCGGACGGGTGGGACCCGCCGCTGCGGGAGGTGTCCATCGATCCCCCGCCCGGGTAGTCGGCCGCACTTGGGCCGCCGGCGCCGTCAGGTCCTTCCTCGGGCTCCGGCGCGGTGGAGGCGACCGACGCCGGGTCGTGATGCAACACGGCGGCGAGCAGCCAACGGATGTTGGCCTCGTCGAGCGCCGGCCCGTGCTCCACGTCCTCGCCGCCGGTCTGCGTCACGGGTTCCTGTCGGTCGCTCCCGTGGCGAAGTGAGCCGTACACTCACAAGACCGCCGACACGGGAGGAACCCGCATGCCGTCCGACCGTCAGCCGCACGCCCTGCCCGAGTTCGCCACCGTCGAGGACGAGCGGCGTCACCGCAAGCAGCGCCTCGCCGCGGCCTTCCGCCTCTTCGGGCAGTTCGGGTTCGACGAGGGCATCGCCGGCCACATCACGGCCCGCGACCCCGAACGCCTCGACCACTTCTGGGTCAACCCGTTCGGCATGAACTTCAAGCAGATCCGCGTGAAGGACCTCATCCTCGTCAACCACCAGGGCGAGGTCGTCGAGGGCAACTGGCCGGTGAACCAGGCGGCGTTCGTGATCCACGGACAGATCCACGCCGCCCGTCCCGACGTCGTCGCCGCCGCGCACGCCCACTCCGTGTACGGCAAGGCATGGTCGTCGTTGCGACGGCCGCTCGACGCGCTGACACAGGACTCGTGCATGTTCTACGGCGACCACGCCGTGTTCGACGACTACACCGGCGTCGTGCTCGACTTCGACGAGGGCAAGCGCATCGCCCACGCGCTCGGCGACAACAAGGCGTGCATCCTCGCCAACCACGGTCTGCTCACCGTCGGCACGTCATCGGTCGACGAGGCGGCGTACTGGTTCATCTCCATGGAGCGCACGTGCCAGGCGCAGCTCCTGGCGGAGGCGGCGGGCACGCCGCGGCCGATCGATCCCGATCAGGCGGCGAAGACGGCACAGCAGGTCGGCTCACCGCTCGCGGGATGGCTGTCGTTCCAGCCGCTCTACGACTGGATCGTCGCCCAGCAACCCGAGCTCCTCGAGGAGTAGCCGCCGAGCGACACGAGGGCACTTGACCGCACGGTCAAGTGCCGCAGTACGGTCGTGCGATGGGCGCTGACCGCACCTGGCCGCTGAAGTTCGGGATCTTCCTCGCCCCGTTCCATCCCGTGGGGCAGAACCCGACGCTCGCGCTCGAGCGCGACCTCGACCTCGTCGTGCACCTCGACCGACTCGGCTTCGACGAGGCGTGGATCGGCGAGCACCACTCCGCCGGCTACGAGATCATCGCCAGCCCCGAGGTCTTCATCGGTGTGGCGTCGCAACGCACGACGCACATCAAGCTCGGCACCGGCGTCAGCTCGTTGCCGTACCACCACCCGCTGATGCTCACCGACCGGATGGTGCTGCTCGATCACCTGACGCGCGGCCGCGTGATGTTCGGCGTCGGCCCGGGAGCGCTGCCGAGCGACGCGTTCATGATGGGCATCCCCGTCGCCGCGCAACGCGACCGGATGGAGGAAGCGCTCGAGGCGATCCTCCTCCTGCTGCGCAGCGACGAACCGGTCACGATGAAGACGGACTGGTTCACGCTCGACGGCGCGCGGCTGAACCTGCGCCCCTACACGCACCCGCACTTCGAAGTGGCGGTGGCGTCGCAGATCTCCCCCGCCGGCTCACGCGCCGCTGGTCGCTTCGGCACCGCGCTGCTGTCGATCGGTGCCACGAACCAACAGGGCTTCGACCTGCTCGGCTACCACTGGCAGATCGCCGAGGAACGGGCGGCGCAGTTCGGCACGTCCGTCGATCGGCGTTCGTGGCGCCTCGTCGGGCCGATGCACATCGCCGAGACCCGCGAGCAGGCGTACCGAGACGTCGAGTTCGGGCTCGAGCAGTGGATCGACTACTTCCAGCGCGTCGCCGCCCTCCCCGTCGCGCCCGACACCAACAACGCCGAGGAGATGGCCGACGCCGTCAACGAGTCGGGCTTCGCGGTGATCGGTACGCCGGACGACGCGATCGCGCAGATCCAGCGCCTGTGGGAGCAGTCGGGTGGCGGGTTCGGCACGTTCCTCGTCATGGCGAACGAGTGGGCGGACACCGAGGCCACGCGCAGGAGCTACGAGCTGATGAGCCGCTACGTGTTCCCCGCGTTCCAGGACTCGGCGGTGTCGACGACCGCGTCGCGGGACTGGGCGGCGGAGAACCGCCCGCAGTTCATCGGCGAGGTCGGCTCCGCCATCATGAGCCAGATCGCGAAGCACAACGCCGAGCACGAAGCGGCGCCAGCCGACTAGTCGAGCGTCGTCCCGGTGGCCGTCCTCGCGGTCGCCCTTGCTAGCTTGGGGACGCCATCGACCCCGCGCGGGAGAGCACCTCCGGGTGCGCCGAAGGGGCAACCGACTCCCGGGAATCTCTCAGGCCATCGGACTGCGCAGGCGAGGCACCGCTGGAGGGGCCCGTCCCGGACAGCGTCGGGAGCCGAGACGTGGAGTGACCCATGACCGAGCCCGACCTGTTCGCCGCTCGCCACATCGGCCCGTCGGACAGCGACCTCGCCAAGATGCTCGCCGCCATCGGGTACGGCTCGCTCGAGGACCTGTCGCAGGCGGCGGTTCCCGACGCCATCAAGGCCTTCGACGGCGTCGACCTGGATCCGTTGACCGAGGGCGAGGTGCTGGCCGTGCTGCGCGAGCTGGCCGATCGCAACGAGGTGCTCGTGTCGATGATCGGCCTCGGGTACCACGACACGATCACGCCGCCGGTGTTGCGGCGCAACATCCTCGAGAACCCGGCGTGGTACACGGCGTACACGCCCTACCAACCCGAGATCTCGCAAGGGCGGCTCGAGGCGCTGCTCAACTTCCAGACGATGGTGGCGGATCTCACGGGTCTGCCGATCGCGAACGCGTCGCTGCTCGACGAGGCGACCGCGGCAGCAGAGGCGATGGCGCTGTGCCGCCGCTCGTCGAAGACGAGTGACGGCGCCGTGTTCGTCGTGGACGCCGACTGCCATCCCCAGACGATCGCCGTCGTGCAGACCCGCGCCGAGCCGCTCGGGCTCCGCGTCGTCGTCCACGACGTCGCCGCGTCAGGGCTCCCTGACGGTGACCTCTTCGGCGTGCTCGTGCAGTACCCCGCGTCGAGCGGTGCGGTCGTCGACTGGTCGGACGTCGTCGAGGCTGCGCACGCACGCGGCGCGCTCGTCGCCGCCGCGACCGACCTCCTCGCGCTCTGCCTCCTGAAGTCCCCCGGCTCGTTGGGTGCGGACATCGCCGTCGGTTCGTCGCAGCGCTTCGGCGTGCCGTTGATGTTCGGCGGCCCGCACGCCGCGTTCATGTCCGTGCGCAACGGCCTCGAACGATCGTTGCCCGGCAGGCTGGTGGGCGTCTCCGTCGATGCCGACGGCGCGCCCGCCTACCGCCTCGCGTTGCAGACGCGCGAGCAGCACATCCGGCGGGAGAAGGCCACGTCGAACATCTGCACCGCGCAGGTGCTGCTCGCCGTCGTGGCGTCGATGTACGCCGTGTACCACGGTCCCGAGGGCCTGACCGCGATCGCGGAGCGCGTGCACCAGCGCGCACGCGAGATCGCAGGGCTCGGCGATCCCGTGCACCTCGCGTTCTTCGACACCGTGCAGCTGCGCGTACCGGGCGAGGCGCAGACGATGGTCGATGCCGCCGCCGAGGTCGGCATCAACATCCGGCTCGTCGACGCGGACACGATCGCGATCGCGTGTGACGAGACCACGACCGTCGAGCACGTCGACGCGCTGCGCGAGGTGCTGCTCGCCGGCGACGGCGAGCAGGGCGCCATCCCCGACGCGCTCCGACGGGACGACGCCTTCCTGACCCATCCGGTGTTCCACGAACATCGCAGCGAGACGGCGATGCTGCGCTACCTGCGCCGGCTCGCCGACAGGGATGTCGCCCTCGACCGGTCGATGATCCCGCTCGGTTCGTGCACGATGAAGCTGAACGCGACCGCGGAGATGGAACCGATCACGTGGCCGGGCTTCGCCGGGATCCATCCGTTCGCGCCGCTCGACCAGGCCGTCGGCTACCGCGTGCTGATCGCGGACCTCGAGCGCTGGCTGGCCGAGATCACCGGCTACGACGCCGTGTCGGTGCAACCGAACGCGGGATCGCAGGGCGAGCTCGCAGGGCTCCTCGCCATCCGGGAATGGCACCGCGATCGCGGCGAGGAGGAGCGCGATGTCTGCTTGATCCCGTCCTCCGCGCACGGCACGAACGCGGCATCCGCGGCCATGGCCGGCATGCGCGTCGTCGTCGTCGCCTGCGACGACCAGGGCAACGTCGACCTCGACGACCTGCGCGCCAAGTTGGAGGAGCACGAGCCCTCCGTGGCCGCGCTCATGGTCACGTACCCGTCGACGCACGGCGTCTTCGAGGAGGCGATCGGCGAGATCTGCGCGGCGGTGCACAAGGCGGGCGGCCAGGTGTACGTCGACGGTGCCAACCTCAACGCGCTGGTCGGCCTCGCCAAGCCGGGCGAGTTCGGCGCCGACGTGAGCCACCTGAACCTGCACAAGACGTTCTGCATCCCGCACGGCGGTGGCGGGCCCGGCGTGGGTCCTGTCGCCGTGCGCGACCACCTCGCGCCCTACCTGCCCAACCACCCGTTGGTCCGCGAGGCGGGGCCGGCGAGCGGGCCGGGTCCCGTGGCGGCCGCGCCGTGGGGCTCGGCGGGGATCCTCCCCATCCCGTGGGCGTACATCCGGCTCATGGGTTCACGAGGTCTCCGGCGCGCCACGCAGGTGGCCATCCTCAACGCCAACTACGTCGCCAAGCGCCTCGCACCGCACTACCCCGTGCTGTACACGGGGCGCAACGGCCTCGTCGCCCACGAGTGCATCGTCGACATCCGCGGGATCACGAAGGACACGGGCGTCACCGTCGAGGACGTGGCCAAGCGCCTCATCGACTACGGGTTCCACGCGCCGACGATGAGCTTCCCCGTGGCGGGCACGTTGATGATCGAGCCGACGGAGTCGGAGGACCTCGCGGAGATCGACCGCTTCTGCGACGCGATGATCGCCATCCGCGCCGAGATCGAGCGCCAGCCCGCGCTGCTGAGGAACGCGCCGCACACGGCGACGATGTTGCTGCGCGAGGAGTGGACCGAGCCGTACACGCGCGAGGAGGCGGCGTACCCGGTGGCGTCGTTGCGGAGCGCCAAGTACTGGCCGCCCGTGCGTCGCATCGACGGCGGCTACGGCGACCGCAACCTGATGTGCGCCTGCCCCCCGGTGTCCGCCTACGAGTGACCCCGCCGTTTGTGCGGTGAAAACCGGCGCGACGCGCCGGTTTTCACCGCCAGAACGGAGTGGGGACGACGGTGCCGGCGAGGGTCTCGCCGGGGCGGACCTCGACGGCGACGGGCGCATCCTCCTCGACGTCGGGAGGGACGAAGGCGAGCGCGATGCCGTGGCCGAGCATCGGCGAGAAGTTGCCGCTGGTGACGACGCCGGCGCGCTCGCCGTCGACGAGCACGGCCTGGTCGGCACGCGGCGGGCGCCGACCTTCGGTGGCGATGCCGCGCAGTCGTCGCGCCACCCCGCGTTCGCGCTCCGCGGCGAGCGCGTCGCGCCCGCGGAACGGGCCCTTGTCCCAGCTCACCACCCACCCCAGCCCGGCCTGCAACGGGGTGATCCCGGGACCGAGCTCGTGGCCGTGCAACGGGAGCCCGGCCTCCAGGCGCAACGTGTCGCGGGCGCCGAGCCCTGCGGGCACCGCACCGGCGTCGACGAGGGCGTGCCACACGTCGGCGGCGCGCTCGGCGGGGACGGCCAGCTCCACGCCGTCCTCACCGGTGTAGCCGGTGCCGGCGACGACACCGATGCGCTCGACGGGCGCGACGTGGAACCGCTTCACCGCGGCGGCATCCGCCGACACCTCGGCGACCACCTCACGAGCCTTCGGGCCCTGCACGGCGAGCACGGCACGGGTCGCCGTGACGTCCTCACCGCCACCGAGCGCGCCGAGCACGCGAGAGGTGTTCGACGCGTTCGGCATGACGTCGAAGCGGGTGTCGTCGACCCACCACACGATGATGTCGTCGAGCACCGATGCGTCGGCCTCGTCGAGGAGGTGCGTGTACTGGGCACGTCCCGGTGCCACCTTGCGGAGGTCGTTCGTGAGCGCCCGCTGCAGGCGGTCGAGCGCGTCGGGACCCGCCACGCGCACGGTGCCGAGGTGGCTGACGTCGAACACGACCGCGCGTTCGCGGCAGGCGCGGTGCTCGGCGATCGTGCCGTCGCCGTACGCGAGCGGCATCTCCCAGCCCCCGAAGGGGACGAGCTTGGCCCCGAGCGCGCGGTGGACGGCGTCGAGCGGCGAGTGCTTCAGGTCGGCGTCGGGTGCGCTCCCGCTCACCCGTGCGACGTGAGCGACGTCTCCCCCGGCGCGGCGGCCGGGGGGAACAGGTCACTGATCGAGGCATCGACCTCCTCGGCCACGCGACCGAGCGACAGCACGTTGAGGACGCCCTGTCCGGTGCGCACGAGGTCGATGAGCTCGCCGTCGTCGCGGGCCAGCACCGCGGTGCCGCCGTCGATGACGATGTTGGCGCTCGTGATGTCGGCGCCGACGTGCTCGCGGAGGTTGGTGAACACGTCGCGCACGGTCTCGAGCTTGATGCCGGCGTCGAGGAGCTGCTTGATGATCTTCAGCTCGAGCAGGTCGCGGTAGGAGTACAGCCGCCGGGAGCCGCTGCCCTTCGCGTCGGCCATCGACGGCCGCACGAGGTCGGTGCGGGCCCAGTAGTCGAGCTGCCGGTACGTGATGCCGACGATCTCGGCCGTGCGGGTGCCGCTGAATCCGCTGCTGGCTGACAGTGCCACGATGCCTCCCGGGGGGACGACACGGGCGGAACTACACCCGTGCAAGTCGGAAGGGTAAGGCCCCGGCGCGCGCCCGTCAACGTCTCGCGCGCCCCGGGGCCGGGTCACACGGTGGGGACGATCAGCACCGCGCAGTCGGCCTGGTGGGCCACGGAGTTCGGCACGCTGCCCAGGACGCGGCGGGCGCCCTGCATCCCCTTGCTGCCCACGACGATGAGGTCGGCGCCCTGGTTGCCCGCGATGGCGACGATGGCCGATGCGGCCGACTGCGGGCACGCATACACCTGGACGTCGACGCCGTCGGCCTTGATCTCGCCGGCCATGCGCTGGAGATCGGCCTCGACCTGCTCGTGGAGCTCGGCGTCCGTGGTGGCGGCCATCGCCATCATCGGCTCGGCCCCGAGCGCCGCCGTCTGCAGCGATGGGCGGAAGGCGCGCACGAGGTGCAGCGTCGCGCCATGCGTGCGGGCGAGCCCTGCGGCCATCGCCACGGCCTGGCGCGACCGTGACGAGCCGTCGGTACCGACGACGATCGAACGGAACATCGTGACCTCCCCAGCCTCCGCCTGTCCGACGCAACCTTCGCGAATGCCGCGCTCCACGGCAAGCGGTCAGCGGTCACGACGGGTTGTCGCCGCGGGCCGCGCGCCGCGGCCGACCCGGACGTCAGCTGGCGAAGTCCTCGGGGTTCACGCGGTCGATGAACTCACGGAACTGCTCGACGACCTCGTCCTGCTCCTCGTCGGCCTCCTCCTCGGGCGTGTAGCCCGCCTCGTCGAGGACGCTCTCGTCGGCGAAGATCGTCGTGCCGGTGCGCACGGCGAGCGCGATCGCGTCGGACGGCCGGCTCGACACGACATGCGTCTGGCCGTTGCCGGTGAGGTGCAGCTCGGCGTAGAAGGTGCTGTCCCGCAGCTCGGTGACCACCACGCGCTCGAGGCGCACGCCGAGGTCGTCGAGCACGTCCTTCATCAGGTCGTGGGTCATCGGCCGCGGGGTCTCGACCTGCTCGAGGGCGAAGGCGATGGCGGTGGCCTCGGGACCGCCGATGAAGATCGGCAGCGTGCGGTGCGCACCCTCGGTCTCCCGCAGGAGGACGATCGGAGCGTTGGTGGGCAGCTCGACGCGGACACCGATCAGCTCCATCTCCACCATCGGTCGAACCCTACCGTGCCCGCTTCCCGAACAGGGCCGCGCCGCCGGGCAGCGGCGGCGGTGGCGCGAGCGGCGCGTCTCGGGAAGAATCGTCCCGGCGCGGGCCGACCTGGGGATGCGGGGGAATGGCAGGAATCAGGAACGACGTGCGGTCGGTCGCCCGACCGTCGCGGCCACTGTTCATCGTCGGCCAGCAGCGCAGCGGCACCAGCATCCTGTACCGGTTGGTGCAGGAGCACCCGCGGTTCCGGCCGCACCACGGCCTCGACCTGTCGGAGAGCCACTTCCTCGCCGTGATCGCGGGTGATCGCGACCTCACCTCGTCGCCGTCGCGGCGGGCGTTCGCCGCGCTCGACGACGACGGTTGGCGGGAGCTCGAACGTGACCTCGCCTGCTTCGAGCGTCGCCGCCGGGTCGCGGTCCGCGCGCCGATCGGTCTGCTCGCCCGGGACGTCCGCACGTGGGCGCGGCTGGGCTGCGGGGGCGCGGCGCGGACGTACGTCGCGCATGCGCACCGCGGGCGCGGGGCGGCACGGTTCGTCGAGAAGACACCGAACCATCTCGTGTGGGTGCGCCACCTCGCCGCCGCCTTTCCCGATGCGAAGTTGCTGGCCATCACCCGCCACCCGGTCACCGCGTACGCGTCGTCGCTACGACGGGCACGTGAGGACCGCAGCGCGACGTGGGCGGCGCTGCCGCCACGGCGATTCGCCGAACGCTGGCGCCACGAGACGAGGCTCGCCATGCAGGCGGTGGGCAGCGGCCGCGTCGACATGCGACTCGAGCGGTACGAGGATCTCGTCCGCGATCCTGACGCCTTCCAGCGACGGCTGTTCGCGTGGCTCGACGAGCAGCCGCTGCCGGACCTGCCCGCGCCGACCGACATCAACGAGTTCGCGCCCGCCTGCGAGGCGCGGCAGCTCTACGGCGAGATCACCGATCTCCAACGCGACTGGCGCGAGCACCTGTCCGCACGCGATGCCGCGGACATCGAACGCATGCTCGCGGGCCCGATGGCCGCGCTCGGCTACCGACCGATGGCGGACGCCGCCGGTCAGATGTTGTAGCCCTTGAGGGCGTTGCGCAGCATGGCGCTGCGCAGGCCCTCGCCGAGCGAGGCGAGCTCGGCCAGGTTGTCGACCGCCTGGCGCCGCGCGTCGGGATTGCGCTGCTTCACGAGCGGGAGCACGACCTGTTCGAACACCGAGGCCTCCCGTTCGGCCGCCGTCTTGTACATCCGGAGGTGGCGCGCCTCGACGCCGAAGCGCAGGAACCCGGCGGCGAGGCGGGCGACGACGAGCGCCTCCTCGTCGTAGATCGTGTCGCGACCCATGGGCCGGCCCGCGACGAGGCCGTAGCGCTCGAGCTCCACGATCACCTTGTCCGGGATGCCCGCCGCCGACGCCAACTCGTCGCGCGTGAGGCTCACCGCGCTCGGCCCCGCGTCGAGCGCGCTCGTGCTCGCGCCCGCACCGGCGCGGGCTCGCGGCGCGGGCTCGGGTCGTGTACCCCGCTTGGTCGCGGCGCCGGTCGGGGGCGCGGGTGGCGCGTCGGCCGGCGCGGACGCGGATGGTGCGGGGGCGGCGACGGTGGCGACGGGCGCGAGGACGGGCTCGTCGGTCGGCGCGCCCACGACGCCGTCGAGGCGCTCCTTGATCACCCGCAGCGGGAGGAAGTTGTCGCGTTGCTGCTCGAGGATCCAACGCAGGCGTTCGATGTCGGGCTCGTAGAACTTCCGGTAGCCCGACGGCGTGCGCTCGGGGTCGAGCAGCCCCTGGCTCTCCAGGAAGCGGATCTTCGAGATGGTGACGTCCGGGAACTCCTCCTGCAGGAGCGCGAGGACCTCACCGATCGACAGATGGGCGCGCTCGGCCATCGTCCGCCCGCCGCCCCCTACTGGCTCGGCCCGGCGAAGAACGCCAGCTTGAACTTCCCGATCTGGAGCTCGTCGCCGTTGGCGATGGGGCCCTCCTCGACCCGCTCGCGGTTGAGGTAGGTGCCGTTCAGCGAACCCACGTCGCGCACGAGGAACCCGCTCTCCACCCGCTGGAGCTCGGCGTGGCGGCGCGAGACGGTGATGTCGTCGAGGAAGATGTCGCTGTCGGGATGGCGCCCGATCGTCGTGACCGGTTTCGTGATGGCGAGGCGGGAACCGGCGTTCGGTCCGCGGGTCACGACGAGGAGGCCGGCGCCCGCGGGGATGTCGTCGAGGTCGAAGGTGACCTCGTCCTCCCCCGCCTCGGGCGGCACGTCGATGCTGAACGTGATCGTCGTGCGCTCGCCAGGCTCCTGCTCGAGGGGCGCGCCGCACGACGAGCAGAAGTTCGCCCCCAGCGGGTTGCGGTGCCCGCACTGGTTGCAGAAGACGTCAGCCATGCGTTCGCTCGCGCGTCGTCATCTCGTCATCCGTCATCCGTCGATCAGCTGGCGGTAGGCAGCGGCATCGAGGAGGGCGTCGAGCTGCGACGCGTCGTCGGGTTCGAGCACGCACAGCCAGCCCTCGCCGTAGGGGTCCTCGTTGAGCCGTTGTGGCGCGTCGGCGAGCTCGTTGTTCACCTCGACCACCGTGCCCGTGACCGGCGCGTAGATGTCGGACACCGACTTGGTCGACTCGACCTCGCTGAAGCTGTCGCCGACCGAGACACGCGTGCCGACCTCGGGCAGTTGCACGAACACCACGTCGCCCAGCGCGTCCTGCGCGTAGTCCGTGATGCCGATGCGGATGCGCCCGTCCTCGACACGCGCCCACTCGTGGTCCTTCGAGTAGCGCAGCTCGTCGGGAACGTTCATGCGGGCGAGGCTACACGCACCCTCAACCTCATGTTGAGGGGCACGGCGCGGCGCGCTGTCACCGCAGCAGCTGGCGGATGCGGCGTGCGTACTCCTGGGCCAGGCGGCGGGCGTCGACATCGGCGTCCGCCTCCGCCCAGACGTGCGTGAGGGGCTCTTCGGGGTCCGGCAGGGCGAGCGCCCAGTCGTCGCCGTGGCGGACCTTGACCCCGTCGACGAGCTCCTGCTCCCGATCCTTCGTCATCTCGACGAGCGAGCGCATCACCGCGCCCTTGTGCTCCCACGGCGTCACCACGGTCTCGTGGGCCACGTGCACGCGCGGCAGATCGTGGACGAGCGACGACAGCCGCACCTGCTTGCGGGCCAGCAATTCGAGCACCTTCACCAGCGTGGCGGCGGCGTCGAAGGCGGGCAGGAAGCCGGGAAGGATGTAGCCGCCGTCGAGGCTGGCGGCGAAGCCGACGCCGTCCTCGGACGCCGCATCCATGAGGGCCGGCGTCGACAGCTTCGTGTGCTGCACCTTCACGCCGTGGCGGGCGGCGATCACGTCGGCGTGGCGGGTCACGGCCACCGGGAGCGCCACCCGGTCGCCGACGAGGTGATCGCCGACGAGGTCGATGAGCGCCAGCACCGCCTCGGTGTGCGAGAGCACGTGGCCGCTGTCGTCGATGAGCGTGAGATGCTCGCCGTCGGGATCGATGGCGGCGCCGAGGTGCGCACCCGAGGCCCGCACGAGCCCGGCCACGTTGGCGGCGTGGCTCGTGGGGTCGTAGTTGAGGACCCCGCTCGTCGACGCGTAGGGGTTGACGGCGAGGACGTCGGCTCCGAGCTTGGCGAGGACGTTCGGCATCACGAACGACGTCGAGCCGTAGCCGTAGTCGACCACGACCTTCGGGCCGCTGGAACGGATGAGGTCGACGTCGACGGTGGACTCGAGCGCGACCGAGTACTGCTCGAGGGCCCGCGGCGGGAACCCGATGTCGCCGATCTCCGCGGGCAGCACGCGCCGGAAGTCCTCCCGGTTGAACAGACGCTCTATCTTGCGCTGCTCCACCTCGGACAGGTCGAGGCCGTTGCTGTCGAAGAAGCGCACGACGACCGACTGCGGATCGGACTCGACCAGGCGGATCGTGATGCCCGCGACGGAGTTGGGCTGGCGCGTGATGAACCGCGTCACCGGCACGGACGCCACCTCGAGGTCGAGCACGTTGACGCCGGCCGCGTTGAGCCCGGCCATCATCGCCCGCTTCAACATGCGGGCCGAGCGCGACGAGTCGCGCGACGTGATGACCGTCGTCTCCTTCTTCAGCGACGAGCCGTGGGCCATGGCGAGGCGGGTGGCGAGCTCGGGGGTGACGTCGACGTTGGCGAGCCCCGCGACGCCGTGACGGCCGAACAGCGAGCGTGCCCCGCGCGACTCCCACACGATCGACGAGTTCACGACGGCAGCCGTCTCGACGGTCTTGAACGGGTACACCTTCACGCCGGACCCGAGCACCGCGTTGTCACCCACGAAGCATTCGTCGCCGAGCACGACGCCTTCCTCGCAGCGCACGCCGCTGCGCAGGTCGCACGCCCTGCCGACGACCGTGCCCCGCAGGCGGACGTTCGGGCCCAGGTACGCGTTGTCGTGGATCACGGTTCGCTCGAGGTCGGCGCCTTCGCGGATGCGGACGTTGCCGCCGAGCACCGTGTACTCCCCCAGCCGCGCCCCCGCCTCGACACGGCAGTTCTCGCCGATGACGGCAGGGCCCTCGATCACGGCGTCGGGGTGGATCTCCGCGCCCTCGCCGAGCCACACGCCGTGCTCGAGTCGGAAGCCCGGGATGTCGATCTCGACCTTGCCGTCGAGCGCATCCTTGTGCACGCGCACGTACGCCTCGAGCGTGCCGACGTCCTCCCAGTAGCCCTCGGCCACCGCGCCGAAGAGCCGCTCGTTGTTGGCCAGCAGCTTCGGGAACACCTCGCTCGAGAAGTCCACGGCGTCGCCGGCGGGGATGTAGTCGAAGATCTCCGGCTCGAGCACGAAGATGCCCGTGTTGATGGTGTCGCTGAACACCTGGCCCCACGTCGGCTTCTCGAGGAAGCGCTCGATGGAGCCGTCCTCGCGTGTGATCACGATGCCGAACTCGAGCGGGTTCTCGACGGCGACGAGGCCGATGGTTGCCATCGCCTCGTGTGACTCGTGGAAGGCGGCGATCTTCGAGAGGTCGATGTCGGTGAGCACGTCGCCGGAGATCACGAGGAAGCGCTCGTCGAGCTCGTCCATCGCGTTGCGGACCGAACCCGCGGTGCCGAGCGGTTGCTCCTCGGTGGCGTACACCATCCGTACCCCGTACTCGGAGCCGTCGCCGAAGTACGTGCGGATGGCGTTGGGCATGAACGCCAACGTGACCACGATGTCGTCGAACCCGTGCCGCTTCAGCAGGGCGATGATGTGCTCCATCATCGGCAGGTTGACCAGCGGCATCATCGGCTTGGGCTGGTTCGACGTGAGCGGCCGCAACCGGCTGCCCTCGCCACCCGCCATGATCACCGCTTTCACGGCGTCGAACCTACCCCCGCCTCGGCGGCACGAGCCTCCCTGCCCTCTCGCAGCGCGTCGCGCGCGATGGGGATGTAGAGCAGCGCCGCGTACCAACTGAGCAGCAGCCCGGGGACGGCCGCCACCCACGCCAGCACGCCGCACAGCCCGGCGTAGCCGACCGTGGAGTGGGAGCCGAGGAACAGGGGGAAGGCGAACATGTTGCCGAATGTGCCCGCCTTGCCGTACCAGGTGACGTCGATGCGGCGCGCACCGAGGGCGGCGAGCGCGAGCGTGGCGGCGGCGATCAGGACCTCCCGCGAGAGGACGACCCACGCGAACCACAGGGGCGCGGAGCCGTCGTAGATGATCGCCCCGATGCCGACGAAGAACAGCAGCCGGTCGGCCACGGGATCGAGGATCTTCCCCAACTCGGACGTCTGGTGGAAGTGGCGGGCGATGTAGCCGTCGACGAAGTCGGTGCCACCGAGGGCGCCGAGCAGCCACGCCGCCGCCGCCCGGTTGCCGTCGTGGAGGAGCAACCACAAGAACACGGGCAGGCACGCGAGGCGCACGACCGTGATGACGTTCGGGATCGTGAGCACACGGTTGCTGGCGGCGGACGGCTCCGCCTGCTCGGACTCGGTGCGCACGTCCGCCAGCCTACGATCCCGCCGTGGACGGCTCCGTGGTGATCGTGACCGGTGGTGGCTCGGGCCTCGGCGCGGCGATCGCCCGCCGGCTGGCGGCCGACGGCGCGCACGTGGTGGTCAACGACGTGCAGGCTGCTGCCGCGGAGAAGGTGGCGGCCGACGTCGGGGGCGAGGCCGCCGTCTTCGACGTCACGGATTCCAAGGCGTTCGACACCGCCGTCGAGGGTGTCGTCGCGCGCCACGGCCGGCTCGACGTGATGGTCAACAACGCGGGCATCATCAACGACCGTCCCGACGTCAGCGCGCGGTCGATGGCGTCGATGATGGCCCGCATGTCGGGTCAGGAGGCGGAGCCGCCTCGCATCCTGTCCTCGCTCACCGACGCCGAGTTCGACCGCCTGCTGCGCATCCACGTGTACGGGACCTTCCACGGCATGCGGGCCGCGCTACGGCACATGGAGCAGGCCCGGTCGGGGCGGATCGTGAACCTGGCGTCGATCTACGGGTTGCGGGGCTCACCGGCGACGCCGGAGTACGCCGCCGCCAAGCACGCCATCGTCGGTCTGACGCGCTCGACCGCGCTCGAGGTCGCACCGTTCGGGATCCACGTGAACGCGGTCGCGCCGGGGTTCATCGACACGCCGTTGCTGGCGCCCGTCGACCCGATGGCGAAGGAGTTCCTCAAGTCGCAGATCCCGAGCGGGCGGTTCGGCAACGCGGACGAGGTGGCGGAGATGGTCCGCTTCCTCGCCGGACCCGAGTCGTCCTACTGCTTCGGTGAGATCTTCACGCTGACCGGCGGCTACTGAGCTTCGACGCGAGGATTCGCACCATGGCGACGATCTTCACCCGCATCATCGAGGGCGAGCTGCCCGGGCGGTTCGTGTACCGCGACGACGTCAGCGTGGCGTTCCTGTCGATCGCACCCATCCGTCGAGGGCACACGCTGGTCGTCCCCGTCGCCGAGGTCGACCACTGGATCGACCTGGACCCGGGGACCGCGGCGCATCTCATGCAGGTCGCGCACCGGATCGGGCGGGCGCAGCAGCGTGCCTTCTCGCCCGCCCGCATCGGGATGATCATCGCGGGGATGGAGGTGCCGCACACCCACCTCCACGTCATCCCCATCGACCGCGAGTCCGACCTGCACTTCGAGAACGCCGATCCCGACGCGAGCGCGGAGGATCTCGACGCCGCCGCCGACGCGCTCCGGTCGGCGCTCAGCTCCCTGTGATCGACGTGTAGACGCGCACGCCTTGGTCGTCGAACGTCACGACGAAGTCGCGGCTGGCGAGGCCGGACGCGAACGCCGCTTCCTGCGCAGGCGTCCAGTGCACGTCCTGGTCGTCGACGATGACGCGGGTGACGCCCCTGCTCGCGGTGGCGGCATCCGGCGTGGGGCCGAGGTCGAACACGGCGCGCCGTTCTGCCATCAACGGGAGCAGTCGTCCCGACGCCCGCACGGCCGACGTCGACCCGATGCCCTCGACGGCCTCGTGGCGGGCCGCGTCGGCAGCGTCCTCCCTCCCCCACTTCCAGGGGCGTTGGTAGGGCGAGTTGACCGCGTCGGTGCAGAAGAACCCGATGGCTGCGACCGTCAGCGCGATGAGCACGCGGCGGTCGACGACCACGCGCTCGATCGATCTTCGCCCGATGCGGTTGAGCGCGAACGCGGCGGCCACGAACGCGAACACGGTCAACGGGAGGCCGAACTCGTTCGTACCGTTGCCCCGGACGTTGACGTCGGCGACGAGGTAGAGCACCTGCAACGGGATGGCCGGCACCAGGTAGCGGGGCGCGAGCACCGGCAGGAAGAGCAACGGCGCGAGCAGCCCGACGATGAGGCGGATGTTGTCCTCCGCCAGCAGGTCGCCGAGCACCTTGTGCGGATGGATCAGCATCCCGCCGACGATCGAGAACGCGTTCGATCCGTATCCCTTGAACGCCCCGGGCGCGATGAACCCCGTGCTGCCGAACCGTGGCTCGAGCACGAGCACGGCGAAGACCGTCCAGAGCAGGCCGGCCGCGATCGTGATGCCGCCGCGGCGGCGATCACCACGCAGTGCGATCAGCACGCCCAACCCCGCGATCACGAGCGCGAGCTCCGCGCTCCACACGACCGCCGCAAAGCTCACCACCGCGAACGTCCGCCATCGCTCGCCCCGCAGCGCGAGGTAGGTCGCACCGAGCAACGGCGCGACGGCGACGGCGGCGAAGTGGAAGTCGGCGAGGTTGAGGTTGTTCAAGGTCGGCGACGCGCCGTACGCGACGGCGAGCGCCAGCGCGGCGCCGACGCGGAGCTCCGCGATGCGCCGGGCGATCCGCCACAGCGGGACGACCCCGCAGGCGAGACCCGCCGCTTGGAGCGCGAGCAGGGTGGGGATCGTCGGCAGCAGCCGCGTCAGGTAGGCGATCGGGTAGATGCCGATGGGCAGGTGCTGGGCGAGCAGGTTCGACCCCGTCACGGAGAGCTCGGGTGCGTGCCCGTGGCCGATGAGCCACGCCCCCTGGGCGGCGGCGGCGAGGTCGGGCCCGGCGTCCAGGCTGCGCACCCGCGCCTCGGCCAGCGTGAAGAAGAGGACGAACAGGATCCCCGCCGCCACCCATGGCAGGGCGCGGTCCGCGGCGTCACCCTCGAGGCGCGCCTGGAGGCGGAACCACTGGCTCTCGGCGCGGCGGCGCCATCCGGGCGGCGGCCGCAGCGGCCGCGCGGGCCGTGTGCTCAAAGCAGGCGGTCCTGCCCGTCGGCGTCGGGGTCGATCGGCGCCGTGAGCTCTGCGCCCCGTGAGCGCACGTTGTTCACCGCCGTACTCACCGGGTGCACCGCGAGCAGCGACGCCGGTGCCGGCACGAGCAGCTTGCCCAGCGTGGCGAGGTCGTCGTTCTCGGGGTCGAGCCACTCCGCCCACTTGTCCGGCGGCAGCATGACCGGCATGCGATCGTGGATCTCCGCGATCTTCTCGTTGGGTTGGCCGGTGATGATCGTGCAGCTGCGAATGACGTCGCCATCGTCGCCCTCGTCGCGCGCGGTGTCCTTCGGCCGCCACACCTCCCACAACCCCGCGAACGCCAGCGGCTCACCGTCGGCGCGTTGGATGAAGTACGGCTGCTTCGCCTTCTGCCCCGGGACCTTCTTCCACTCGTAGAAGCCGTCGGCGGGGATGATGCAGCGGCGCTTCGTGAACGCCCGCTTGTACGCGTTCTTCTCGGCGAGCCCCTCGGCGCGGGCGTTGATCATCTTGTTGCCCGCGCTGGGGTCCTTCGCCCAGAACGGGATCAGGCCCCAGTGGAACGTCTCGAGTCGACGGATGCCGCCGGTCTCCACCACGACGTACACGTCGTTGCTGGGGGCGACGTTGTAGCTCTCCTCGAGGACCTTGTCGGCAACCTGCTCGACGTCGAAGTACTTGGCCAGCTCGTCGGGCGGGGAGGACGACACGAAGCGTCCACACATCGCCGTGACGCTACTGCGCGCGCTGCCTCGCTCAGGCGAGGACGCGGCGGCGGAAGCCGCTGATGCCGAGCCACAGGAACAACGCGCAGCACAGCAGGAGCATCGGGTACACGACGTACAGGTGCATGTGCGACGCCGGTGTGACCGCGGCGCGGAAGCCTTCGTTCACGTAGATCAGGGGGTTGACCAGCACGAGCGTCTGCAACCACGGGAAGCCACCGAGCTTCACCGGCGAGAGGTTGGTCCACTGGTAGTACGTGCCGCCGAGGAACGTGATCGGCAGCACCACGAACCCGAACATCAGGCCCAGGTTGCGGGGCTCGAACTTCGTGCCGAGGAAGAGGCCGAGCGCGGCGAACGCCACGCACGCCGGCGGCACCACGGTGAGCAGGATCAGCCAGTGGAACGTGAGGTGCGCCTCGACGCCCTTGGCGTGCACGACGGCGGCGATCGGGAACACGAGCGCGGCGGCGAGCACGCCCTGCGCCGCCCCGGACACGACCTTCGCCACCGCCACCAGCCACACCGGGCACGGCGCCTGCACGCGGTCCTCGATCTCGCGCGTGAACCCGAATTCCTGTGACAGCGTCATGGCCACGGCCTGGATGCCCTGGAACATGATCGAGATGCCGACCACGCCCGCGACGAGCACGGTGGCGAACGCCGTCTCCCCCGCCTTGCCGCCGCCGCTGCCGACGCCCTGACCGATGGTCGGGAACACGTAGAGGAAGACGAACACGAGCAGGAACGGTTGCACGAGCGTGCGGGTCACGAACTCGCCGAAGTTCTTGCGCAACACGACGAGGTCGCGCTGGAGCAACGCGATGAACGCCTCACGACTCGCCTGCATCGCAGGACGGACCTGCGCGGTGATCGTCTGATGGCGGTCGAACGTCGTGCCCGCCGCGCTGTCGATGGTCTCGACCGTGTCCGTCATCGGTCGCGCCTCCTCGGGGCTGCGCCCCCGCCCCGTCGTCGCCCGGCTCCCTGGCGGTCGCGCGGTCGAAGCGCCTGTACTCGTGCCGCTCGCATCAGTCGCGCAGTTCCTTTCCGGTGAGGTTGATGAAGACTGTCTCGAGCGTCGGCTCGTTGATCGACAGGTCCGCGATCTCGTAGCCCGCTCGGTCCGCAGCGTTGACGACGCGCGGCAGCGGGCTCGGGCCGGCACCGACGAGCGCCTCCACGCCACCGTCGACGACGCGCGTCTTCGTGACCTCGACGAGCTCGTGCTCGAGCATCGTGGCGAGGGCTTCGAGATCACCCTCCGCCTTGATCGTCACGATGGTGTCAGCCGCCACCGTCTGCTTCAGCCCCTTCGGCGTGTCGAGGGCGAGGATGCGACCGTGGTCCATGATCGCCACCCGGTCGCACAGCTGATCGGCTTCCTCCATGTAGTGCGTCGTGAGCAGGATCGTCTGCCCCTCGTCGTTCAACTGCGTGAGGATCTCCCACAGCGCGAGCCGGCTCTGCGGATCGAGGCCCGCGGTCGGCTCGTCCATGAACAGCACGGCGGGACGGTGGAAGATCGAACGGGCGACCATCAATCGCTGCGCCATCCCGCCCGACAGCGCGTACACCGACGCCTTCCCCCACCGCGTGAGGTGGAACTTCTCGAGGAGCTCGTCGGCGATGGCGCGGCACTCCTTGCCGGGCATGCCGAACAAGCGGCCGTGGAAGTAGAGGTTCTCCCACACGTTGAGCTGGCGATCGAGCGTGTTCTGCTGCGACACGACGCCGATGAGCTGCTTCGCGACCGCGGGATGGGCGACCACGTCGATGTCGCCGACGAACGCCTGTCCCGACGTCGGGAGCACGCGTGTGGTCAGCATCCCCGCCGTCGTCGTCTTGCCTGCACCATTCGGACCGAGAAGACCGAAGATCTCTCCCGGCTGCACTTCGAGGTTCAGCGCGTCGACGGCCTTGAACTCGGTGCCCGGATAGACCTTCGTGAGGTCGATGGTGCGGATGATCGGCTCGACGGCCGGTTGGGGTGACGCCATCGGCGTGGAGGGTACTGGCGTGATGCGCCAGACTGCGCTCGTGGCGGACACACCCACCGAGCTCCAACGCTCGAGTCGCGACCAGGAACGACTGCGGGCGCAGCTCGAGGCATGGCTGCGGAACCGGCTCGATGCCGCCGCCGCACCCGCCATCACGGAGATCGCCGCCACGTCCGCCAACGGGTTGTCGAGCGACACCATCCTCTTCACGGCGGAGTGGACGGACGACGGCACGCGCCAGGCACACGACCTCGTCGCGCGGATCGCGCCCGACACGGACGACGTGCCGGTGTTCCCGACCTACGACCTCGAACGGCAGTACCGCGTCATCGACGAGGTCGGGCGGCGATCGAACGTCCCGCTCCCCCGCTTGTACTGGTACGAAGGCGATGCTGCTGCCGTCGGTGCACCGTTCTTCGTGATGGCGCGCATCGACGGCGTCGTGCCGCCGGACCTCATGCCGTACACATTCGGTGACAACTGGTTGCACGACGCGGACGTCGCCCGACGTGCGGCGCTGCAGGCAGCGACGGTCGACGTCCTCGTCGATCTCCACGGCATCGCGAACGCGCCGTCGACGTTCTCGTTCCTCGAGTTCCGCGAAGGCGGCGACACCGCGCTTCGACGCCATGTCGCGCACACCCGCGCGTGGTACGAGTGGGTGGCGGCGGACTCCGGTCGTTCACCGACGATCGAGCGCGGCTTCGCGTGGCTCGACGAGCACTGGCCGCTCGACGAGGGCGGCACCGTCGTGAGCTGGGGCGACTCCCGCATCGGCAACGTGCTCTACCGCGACTTCGCGCCGGCTGCCGTGCTCGACTGGGAGATGGCGGCGCTCGGTCCACGCGAGCTCGACATCGCGTGGCTCGTGTACAGCCACCGCGTGTTCCAGGACATCGCCGGCGCCATGGGGCTGCCGGGGCTCCCCGAGTTCCTCCGCGCCGCCGACGTGTGCACGCAGTACGAGCAGCGCGCCGGCATCGCGCCCCGGCACGTCGATTTCTACGGGACGTACGCCGCGCTGCAGTGGGCGATCGTGTTCGTGCGCACCGCGCACCGTTCGGTGCATTTCGGCGAGCGCGAGGCGCCGGGCGAGGTCGACGAGGTCATCGTGAACCGCGACGCGCTCGAGCGCATGTACCAGGGCACGTACTGGGACGAGACGTAGGAGACGACATGCTGCCGGCACCGCTCGACGAGTACCCGATCCACCAGGCGCCGCTGTCGATGCAGTACGTCGCCACCAGCGACCGCAACTTCTACGACCGCTGCTACTTCAACGCCCACGACCGCACCGGCGAGATCTTCCTCGTCACCGGGCTGGGCGTGTATCCCAACCTCGGTGTCGTCGACGCGTACGCCACGGTGCGCAAGGGCGACCGGCAGTGGGCGGTGCGATGCTCCGACGCGCTCGGACACCGCACCATGGACGCGCAAGTGGGGCCGTACCGCGTCGAGGTGATCGAACCGTTGCAGCGCGTGCGCATCGTGTGCGACGCCGACGACCACGGCATCGGGTTCGATCTCGTGTGGGACGGATCGTTCGCGGCGGTCATGGAACAGCACCACATCATGCGCACGGGCGCGAGGGCCATCCTCGACGCGTCACGCTTCGCGCAGCTCGGGTCCTGGGAAGGCGTGCTGCGCGTCGACGGTGTCGAGCACGACGTCACACCCGACGTGTGGTTGGGTACGCGAGACCGGTCGTGGGGCATTCGCCCCGTCGGTGAGGCGGAGGCGCCCGGCCGCAATGCGGCGGAGCCGCTCGAGGGCTTCTGGTGGCTGTACGTGCCGTTGCGCTTCGACGACTTCGCCATCGTGGTGATCGCCCAGGAGCTGCCCGACGGGTTCCGCACGTTGAACGACGCGACGCGGGTGTGGCGCGACGGGCGGGTCGAGCAGCTCGGTTGGCCCGAGGTCGAGATCGCGTACCGGCCCGGTACCCGTCACCCCGAGCGCGCCGTGTTGCACCTCGCCGCGCGCGGCGGCAAGCCCGTCGACATCGAGGTCGAGACGCTCGGCAACGTCGTGCTCCACGTCGGGGCGGGGTACGGCGGCGATCCCGACTGGTCGCACGGGCAGTGGCGGGGCCGTGGCTTCGTCGAGGGCGCCGTGTACGACCTCACCGATCCTGCCATCGTCGCCCGCACGCCGTTCGGAGTCATCGACCACGTCGCCCGCGCCACGTGCGACGGCGCCGAAGGATGGGGCATGTTCGAGCACGGCACGATGGGACGCCACGACCCGTCCGGCTTCGCCGACTGGGGGTCCGTGGCGCCGTAACGGCGCTGCGACGATGTCTCGTCGTCGGCTGAACCGTCGAACCGGATGGAGCGGCACGCGGGTTGGGTAGGCGGTCGTGAATGGATCCAGCCGCCTGGGGCGTCGCGACGAGCTACGAGGACTACGCCGGCAACCGTCACGAGGTGCCCGCGGCGACGATCGACGCCGTGCTCGAGGCGATGGGGGCCACCGACGACGGTCCTCCCCCCGTGCGCGCGGCAGCGAGCGATCCCCGACCCACCTGCCCGTTGCCGCGAGGCCGTCGATGGGGTTGGAGCGTGCAGCTCTACGCCGTCCGGTCACGCCGCAGCTGGGGCATCGGTGACCTCCGCGACCTTCGCACGCTGGCCCGCTGGTCGCGGGCGCGCGGTGCGTCGTTCCTCCTGCTCAATCCATTGCACGCCGCGCTGCCCGAACCGGACCTGCAACAAGCGTCGCCCTACTCCCCATCGAGCCGGTGCGCGCGCAACCCGCTGTACGTGGCCGTCGAGGCCGGCGACGCGGCGCGGCGCGTGACCGCGTTCGAACGCAACGCCGCGGCGCGCATCGATCGAGCCGCCGTCCTCGCTGCCAAGCTGGACGTGCTGGAGGAGGAGTTCGCCCGCTTCGAGGGCGACGCCGACTTCGACCGCTTCCTCGCCGAGACGAACCCGGCCATGCACGGCTACGCCGTCTTCTGCACGATCCACGAGGAGCAACGCCGTCCGTGGCAGCAGTGGCCGTCGCCGCTGCGCCATCCGTCCTCGCCCGCCGTCGCCGAGTTCGCTGCCGCGCACGCGGCGCGCGTGCGCTTCCACGAATGGGTGCAGTGGCGCCTCGACCGGCAGCTGCGCGACGCCGGTGGCGAGATCGCGCTCGTCCAGGATCTCGCCGTCGGGGTCGACCCGTCGGGTGCCGACGCGTGGCAGTGGCAGGACGCCGTGGCCGACGGCGTCCGCGTCGGTGCGCCGCCCGACGAGTTCAACCAGGCCGGGCAGGACTGGGGCATCGCCCCCTTCGACCCGTGGGCACTCCGGGCCGGTGGGTTCGAGCCGTTCCGGCGGACGTTGCGCACGGCGTTGCGTCATGCCGGCGGTGTCCGCATCGATCACGTCATGGGTCTGTTCCGGCTGTGGTGGATACCGGAGGGCATGGACCCGACGCAGGGCACCTACGTCCACTACCCCGCCGCCGACCTCCTCGACATCGTCGCGACGGAGGCACGCCGGGCCGGCGCGTGGGTGGTCGGCGAGGACCTCGGCACGGTGGAGGAAGAGGTCCGCGAAGCGCTGGCGGCCCGCAACGTCCTGTCGTACCGGCTGCTGTGGTTCGAGACCGATCGGCCGTCGACGTACCCACGGCGGTCGCTCGCCGCGGTCACCACCCACGACCTGCCGACCGTGGCGGGGTTGTGGACCGGCGCGGACCTCGAACGGCAGCGAACGCTCGGCGTCGAACCCAACATCGAATCGACCCGGGAGATCCGCGCCCGTCTCGCGGCGTGGGGCAACCTCGACGACGACGCGCCGGTCGAGGAGGCGGTCGTCGCTGCCCATCGGCTGCTCGCCGACGCCGAGAGCGTCGCCGTCGTCGCCACGTTGGAGGACGCGCTCGCCGTCGCACCGCGCCCGAACATGCCGGGCACCACGCACGAGGACAACTGGTCGGTGCCGCTGCCGATCCCGCTCGAAGACGTCATGACCCACCCGCTCGTCCTGCAGGTGGCCGACGTGCTGTCGAAGCACGCGTGACCGGCGCGTCCGCTTCCTAGGCTGCCGCCCCGTGCGACCCCGGTTCCGAGCGACGTTCAAGTCGCTCGCCATCCGGAACTTCCGCCTGTTCTTCTGGGGTCAGCTCATCTCCAACACCGGCAACTGGCTCACGCTCGTCGGCCTCACCTTGCTGATCCTGCACCTGACGGACAGCGGCCTCGCCGTCGGCGTGCTCGCCGCGTGCCAGTTCGGCCCGATCCTCGTGCTGTCGCCGTTCGCCGGTGTCGTCGCCGACCGATCGAACAAGCGCCGTCTCCTCTACGTGACGCAGTCGCTGGAGATGTTGCAGTCGTTCGCGCTCGCCGCGCTGGCGTTCATGCACGACCCACCGATCGTCGCGCTCTACGCCGTGGCGTTCGTCGGCGGTTGCCTGCTCGCCTTCGACAACCCGGCGCGGCGCTCGTTCGTGACGCAGATGGTGCCCGAGGACCACGTACCGAACGCGGTCACGCTCTACAGCGCGCTGGTGAACACGTCACGGATCTTCGGACCGACACTTGCGGGCGCGCTCGTCGTGTCGCTCGGCTTCGGGTGGGCCTTCACGATCGACGGCATCTCGTACGTCACGGTCCTCTTCGCGCTGTGGCGGATGCGCGACGAGGAGTTGCGTCCGATCCCCGTGACGCCGCGGGGTCGCGGTCAGGTACGGGAAGGCATCAGGTACGTGCGCAGCGTGCCTGAGCTATGGGTGACGTTCGTGATGATCGCCATCATCGGCACGCTCAGCTACAACTTCTCGGTCGTCTTCCCGTTGCTCGTCGAGCGCGGCCTCAACGGCGGCGACGCGCAGTACACGTTGGTGTACGCCGTCTTCAGCGTCGGCTCGCTGATCGGCGCGCTCGCGGTCGCGCAACGGAACACGGTGGGTCTGAAGATCATCGTGGTGAGCGCCGCGCTGTTCGGCGTCGCCGAGCTCGGCCTCGGCGCGGTGCCCGATCTCGCGGTCGCGTTCCCGGTCGTGGCCGTCGTCGGTGTGTGCAGCGTGAGCTACATGACGGCCACGACGGCCATCGTGCAGGTGCGCGCCGACCCCCGGATGCACGGGCGGGCGCTCGCGCTGCAGAGCGTGCTGCTCATCGGCACCACGCCGGTGGGTGGGCCGTTGCTGGGCGCCATCGCCGACGCCGCGGGCGCCCGCGTCCCGCTGTTCGTCGGTGGGGTGGCCGCCCTGGTCGCCGCCGCCCTCGGCGCCCCGTACGCGGCCAGGTACTCCTCCCCCGCGTGACCGCCGGCTGCCCGCCACTGCGCCGTGTCGGCCAGAATGGGGCGACACCTGGGGAGGTGCGATGCTCGACCTGATCATCCGCGGCGGCACGCTGATCGACGGCACGGGGGCGCCGCGACGCACGGCAGACGTCGGCGTCACCGACGGCCGCATCGTGGCCGTCGGCCAGATCGACGAGGACGCCACCCGCGTCATCGACGCCGACGGTGCGCTCGTCACGCCCGGCTTCGTCGACATCCACACGCACTACGACGGTCAGGCCACGTGGGACTCCCGCCTCTCGCCGTCGTCCTTGCACGGGGTCACCACGATCGTGATGGGCAACTGCGGCGTCGGCTTCGCGCCGGTGCACGAGTCCGACCGCGCCCAGCTCATCGAGTTGATGGAGGGCGTCGAGGACATCCCCGGCACCGCGTTGCACGAGGGCCTCCCGTGGGACTGGCACAGCATCGCCGACTACCTCGACGCGCTCGAACGGCGCCCGCACGACATCGACTTCGCGGCCCAGGTGTGCCACGGACCGCTCCGTCTGTACGTGATGGGCCAGCGGGGTGCCGACCGCGAGCCGGCGACGGCAGAGGAGATCGCGGAGATGGGGCGCATCGCCGCCGAGGGCGTCCGCGCCGGTGCGCTGGGGTTCACCACGTCGCGCACGTTGAACCATCGCACGAGCAAGGGCGAGCCGACCCCGACGCTGACCGCGTCACGCGACGAGCTCGTGGGGATCGCTCGCGCGCTCGGCGAGCTCGGCGCCGGTGTCATGCAGATCGTGTCGGACTGGCCGGAGTTCGACGAGGAAGCGACGACGTTGCTCGAGATGATGCGCGTGTCCCGACGTCCGTTGTCGGTGTCGTTGTCCGCGGCCCGCGGCTACGCGCACGAACGCATCCTGGGCCTGCTCGACGCCGCGAACGACGAGGGGCTGCGCATGCGGGCACAGGTGCCGGCGCGCGGCATCGGCGTGCTGATCGGTCTGCAGGCGACGGTCAACCCGTTGATGGCGTCACCGACGTTCCGTGCCATCGACGCGCCGGATCTCGCAGAACGCGTCGCTGTCCTCGCCGATCCCGACGTGCGGGCCAAGGTGGTTGCCGACGTCGCCGAACATCCAGGTGGTCGGACGATGGGGATCCTCGACCGCGTCTTCGACCTCGGCGACCCGCCGGACTACGAGCCTCGTCCCGAGGACAGCATCGCGGCACGCGCCGGTCGCCTCGGCATGAACCCCGTCGAGCTGCTGTACGACTCGATGCTCGGTGACGGCGGGCGGGCGCTGCTCTACTGGCCGATCCTCAACTACCCCGACGGCAACCTCGACGCCGCGGGCGACCTCATGGCGCACCGCTACACCGTGCCCGGGTTGAGCGACGGCGGGGCGCACGTCGGCACGATCTGCGACGCCAGCTTCCCCACCACGTTGCTGTCGTACTGGGGCCGTGATCGCGCGGGACGGAAGTTCGAGCTCGAGTGGCTCGTGCAGCAGCAATGCCGTGACACCGCCGACACCGTGGGTCTCGGTGACCGCGGCGTGGTCGCGCCCGGCTACAAGGCCGACCTCAACGTCATCGACTTCGACCGGCTCGGGATGCACGCGCCGCAACTCGTGTTCGACCTCCCTGCCGGTGGCAAGCGGTTGGTGCAACGCTCGACCGGTTACCTGCACACGTTCGTGAACGGCGTGGAGATCGCCACCGACGGCGAGTCGACCGGCGCGACACCGGGTCGCCTCGTGCGCGGCGCGCGCCCTCGTCCCTGAACGGGCTCGCCGCCGCCGCACGCCCGTCGGTGTGCGCGGCTTCCTGTGCTCCGAACGCGGCACGAAGCCGCGGCGTATCACGTCGGTCGGGCTGGCGGGATTTGAACCCACGACCCCCAGTTGCTCGATGGCCGTGACTCCGAGAGTCGTCCAGTGACGGCTATGTCCTGTGACCTGCGGTTCTCGACGCCACTTCGGCGGCCGATACCTCATCACGGTGGTCAACGCCGACAACAACATGGCCACACAGTTCGAGGAGACGAGTGCTGGCGCGTGCAGGGCTCCCTGGTTCGGCATCGAGTCCGATCTGCCGGACAGTACGAAGGCATGGAACGCTCGCTTCGAGTCATCCGGCAGCCTTCGCGCCCTGTGAACCCAGCGAGAATCCGAACTATCGCCGTCGAACAGCGGCGGTAGGCAAGCGTCCCCATCGCTGGACCGAGATACCGGTAGCACGGGCGAAGTTCCAGCCCCCCGGCGGCGCGTCTGTGCCGTGGCAGTTTCGCGGCCCTCTCACTAGCGTTCGTGATGTGGAGGCGGACGGTGGGAGGGCGCGAGTGGAGCAGTTCGAATACACATACGACGCCACGAGCACTATCACCACCGGGAAGCTGATCGACGAACTGAACCGCCTCGGCGCGGAAGGTTGGGATGTCATCGGCTTCGCGTCGTCGGACAAGACGATCGGTCTCAACGCCCTCACGGCGATACTGCGCCGTCGGCTCATCGCTCCGCCACCTCCGAGCGATACGGCTGCTGCATGGCACCCCGACCCTTGCGGCCGCTTCGACAAGCGGTACTGGTCTGGCACCGAGTGGACAGCACACGTAGGACGCGAGGCGGACAAGAAGGTGCTCATCGATCCGCCATCCCTACGCACGCAGCCCACACAGACGGCGAACCAGTAGGCGGGCGCTGTCGAGAACTAGAGGATCCGCCGGCGAGGGCCCACCAGATGCGCCTACGAACCGTCTCGAAGACGTACGGCGCGGCGCCCCAGCCACGACCGTAGCGCCACGGATTCGGCTATGGCCGGGGCGCTCTCGCGCGCTTACCAGTCGAGATTCCTGCGCCTGATCGCTCGGGCAGTTCGAATCAGGTGCGCGATCAACTGCATGTCGCCGTGCTCGTTGGCATCCTGCAACGCCATCCGTTCAGCGCTTTCCAGGAGCATCATCGGGTTCACGTAAGTGGGCTGATTCATCGAAGTTTCCTCGTGTTAAGAGGGACCAGTCCTCCCCGGCCGGTCCCCGATGCAGTTCGCTTGTCTCGCACGGCTCTGCCATCTAACCATCCGGGCGTGACGACGACGCCTACCCTCACGCGGTTTCTGAGGAACTCACGACATTGGTGTCACTGCGGTCCACTGATGACACTGCGGTTCACGAATGAACGGAAAATGCGCCGTTCTCTGGCGAAGCTCCACGTGGCGAGAGACTTTCGAGCCAGGGGTTTGCCGACGAATCCTTCAGCGCGCATGATGCGCGCCGTAGACCGAAGCGGGGAGAGGGCGAATGAGCGATCCGCAGCAGCCGTGGACACCGCCACCGACGGCGCAGCAACCACTTCCACCGCCGCCGACAGGGCACCAACCGTGGACTCAGCCGCTTCCGCCAGGAGGGCCACCGCCACCGAAGGGTCCGTCGTGGTGGGCGCGACCCGTTGCTTTGTGGGTGGCCGTGGTGGCAGCGATCGTCGGTCTTGCGATAGGCGCCGGGATCGGCGCCGCCGCCAAGAAGTCGACTGATACCAAGACCGCAGCAGCCTCGTCTTCGTCGTCGTCATCATCCAAGGCCACGACGTCTACGACGACGACCACAGAGCCAACTACGACGACGACCACAGCACCGCCGCAACCTGTTGTCGTGCTCGACGTGACGGTGGAGAACAAGACACAAACGGGTCTGCCGCGACTTTGGTTGACGGTGGTTGTGTCTGATCATGCCGCGTGAACGGCCTCGGGGAGATGGTCGAAGGCGAGCTCGAACTCGACGGGGGTGAGCTTGCCGAGGGCGCGT
>Ga0070741_10004899_pt1 | contig 30628 bp, 42 predicted proteins | sample Coa_R1_4_FD_66440 | JGI IMG/M metagenome (GOLD analysis project Ga0070741, IMG submission 66440) | Surface soil microbial communities from Centralia Pennsylvania, which are recovering from an underground coalmine fire - Coalmine... | ecosystem: Environmental > Terrestrial > Soil > Unclassified ... | reverse complement strand
GGTCCGCGGCCTCGCCGACTCCAAGGCCCTCAGCGCGGACAAGAGGGAGACGCTCGCAGCGCGCATCAAGGAGCGCGCCCTCGCCTGGGCGGTCGCCTCGGCGAGCGTCGAGGAGATCGACCGGCTGAATATCTTCCATGCATCCATGCTCGCGATGCGCCGCGCGGTCGAGGCACTCAAGGTGGCGCCCGCCGAAGCGTGGATCGACGGCAACCAGTGCCCGCGCGGCCTGCCCTGCGGCGCCAGGGCGTTCGTCGACGGCGACGCGAAGCACCGTCCCATCTCGGCGGCGTCGATCCTCGCCAAGACGGCGCGCGATGCGGAAATGGTGCGATTGAGCTCCGAGCACGGCCAGTACGGGTTCGAGCGCCACAAGGGCTACGCTACCGGCGATCACCTGGACGCGCTCGGCCGCCACGGCCCCTGCGCCATCCACCGCCGCAGCTTCCAGCCGATCGGCGTCTTCTTCCACGAGGACCTCTTCACCCAGGGCTGGAGCACGCTCGCCGAGCCGCTGCGCGTGCGCAGCTACCGCTTCTACTGCGAGGCGATGCAGCTTGCCGGAGGCGGCAAGCTGGTGGCGGAGCGGGGCAAGCCGCGCACCGCGGCGGCCCGCTCGCGCCTCGCCCAGTTCGACGAGCACGAGCGCCGCCTGCGGCGCGACTATGCCGACGTCATCGCCTGCGCCGAGGCGTCTTTCCACGTCGCGCTCGTCGAGGAGGCGCTGCGCAAGGCGCGCGCCGAGCTGCGCGCGCAGCTGTCGAAGCCCTCTTAGGGCCGAAACGCGGAGAGCAGGGCGCGAGCCTCGCGGCCCGGCGCGACGGAATCGCGCAGCGCCTTCACGCGCGATTTCAGCTTTCCGTAGAACTTCCTGTCGCCTGCGGCCCGCTGGATGAGGCGGGCGAGGGCTTTTGCGTCCTCGACGGGGTAGTAGCCGGGATAGCTGGCGCCGAGGAGGCCGACGTTGCCCGGGATGCGGGAGGCGAGGACCGGCAGCCCGATGCGCAAGGCCTCGCACACCACGTTGGCGCCGCCTTCCATGCGCGAGCTGATCACCATGGCGTGGCTGGAGGCCATCCATTTCAGGGCGCGCGCGTGCGGCACGCTGCCGAGCCAGCGGTAGCGCGCATCCCGCGCCATTCCGGCTTTCGCCTGCTTCTCGAGCGCGGGGTCGAGGCCTGCGCCTAGGTGCACGATCTCGATGCGCTCGTCCTCCACGAAGGCGAGGGCGGCGAGGGTGCGCATCGGGTCTTTCTCGCTGCGCAGGTGGCCGACGACGCAGATGCGGAATTTCCCGCGCACCGGCGCCTGGCGCAGGCTCGTGGACGAGCTCTGCACGACCACCGTGGCGCGCCTTCTCAGGCCGGGGGCGAGCTCCTTCAGCGCCTCCCGCTGCAGCACGATGAAGCGGTCGGCAAGGCGCAGCGATTCCTGCGCTTCGGCCGATTCGCGGATGTCGCGGTAGATGTCGGTGCCGGTGAGCGCGAGGACAAGGGGCCTTGCGCGCGGGAACGCCTTGATGGAGGCATGGCTGCGGCGCGCGTGCAGGGCCAGCATGGCCTCGGTGCGAGGGTCGCCGTTCCACTCGACGGCGACGTCGACGCGGTGGCCCGCGGCGCGAAGGAACGCGGCCCAGCGCAGCGCGGTGTGGCGGTTTCCGTTCCGCATGCCGGGCCCGGCGGGCGTGACCAGCGCAATTCTCATTTAGACTCGCCCGGATGCGTCCGGTCGAGGAGCCGATTGCGGAATTGAGGTCCGCCCGCGCGCGCACGCGCCGCGTCGCGGACGACCTGCGCGGCAGCCGCGAGCTCGGGCCGAAGCTCGCGATCGTCAATCCGCCGCGCTGGGAGCTCGGTCATGTCGGCTGGTTCCAGGAGTTCTGGTGCCTGAGGGAAGGAGGCAAGGGGGCGGGCTCGATTCTGCCGAACGCCGACCGCCTCTACAACTCGGCAACCGTTGCGCACGATACGCGCTGGGAGCTGCCGCTGCCTTCCTTCGACGAGACGCTCGGGTACCGGGAAGAGGTGCTCGGCCTCGTCGCAAAGGCGGGCTGCGAGCCGTATTTCCTCCGGCTCGCGGCACGCCACGAGGAGATGCACGCAGAAGCCTTCTTCTACACCCGCCATACGCTCGGCTATCCGCCCCCCGCGGTCGAGCCGATCGCGCCGCCGCTGGTGACGGCCAGGGGGGACGCCGAGATCCCCGGCGGCCTGTTCCGGCTGGGCTCTCCCCCGGAAGCTGCATTCGCTTTCGACAACGAGAAATGGAGCCATCCGCTCGTGCTCGAGCGGTTCCGCATCGCGCGCGGACTCGTGACGAACGCGGAGTACCTGCGCTTCGTCGAAGCCGGCGGGCCCAAGCCCGCGCACTGGAGGAAGCAGGACGGCTGGGAGGTGCGGCGCTTCGACCGGTGGATCCCATTTTCTCCGGACGAGCCGGTGATGCACGTGAGCTGGGACGACGCGCAGGCATATTGCCGCTTTGCCGGCCGGCGCCTGCCGAGCGAAGCGGAGTGGGAGCGTGCAGCGATGGCCTCGGACGCAGGCATCGAGCACCTCTTCGGCGCCGTATGGCAGTGGACCGCCTCGACTTTCCTCCCTTACCCGGGGTTCCTGCGCGATCCGTACGCCGAGTACTCCGAGCCCTGGTTCGCGACGCACAAGGTGCTGCGCGGCGGCAGCTTCGCCACGCCGCCCGTCATCGGCCACGCGCGCTTCCGCAATTTCTACGGCGCGGGGCGCGCGGACATCTTCGCCGGCTTCCGCACCTGCGCGCCATGACGGTCCTGCGCGCGCGCGACAACCCGCGCGTGAAGCGCTGGGCGAAGCTGGTGCGCGATCCCCGTTTTCGCCGCAGCGAGGGCCGCTTCCTCGTCGAGGGGCCGAAGCTCGTGGCCGCAGCGCTGGAGGCGAAGTGGAAGATCGAGGCGCTTCTCGTGTCGGAATGTGCGCTGGCCGGCCCCTGGGACAAATACCGGCCGGTGATCGTCTCCGAGGCGGTCTTCAACAGCGTCGTGGACAGCGAGGCGCCCCAGGGCGTCGCCGCCGAGCTCGCGATGCCTTCGCCTGCCTTGCCGAAGGAGGGCAGCGCCGTCTTCCTCGAAGGCGTGCAGGATCCGGGCAACGTCGGCACCATCCTGCGCAGCGCCGCGGCTTTCGGAGTGCGCAGCGCGGTCCTCGACCGCGCCTGCGCCGATCCCTGGTCGCCCAAGGTGCTGCGCGCGGGCGCCGGCGCGCATTTCGCGCTCTCCGTCGCCCAGGCGGAAGGCCTGAAAGAGGCGCTGCAGCTCTACAGGGGAAAGACTGCCTGCACTGTTCCGCGCGGCGGGACGCCGATCGGCGAGGCCGACCTGGCGGGCGATCTCGGCTGGATCTTCGGCGCCGAGGGCCAGGGCGTGAGCAGCGTGCTTCGCGACCGCTCGCAGCTGAAGATTTCGATCCCCTGCGCGATCGAATCGCTGAACGTGGCGGCGGCTGCGGCCATCTGCTTCTACGTCAGTAGACCTGGCGCTGGATCCTGAGCTCGCGCAGGATCGTGGTCGCGATCTCCTCGATCGACTTGCTGGTGGAATTGATGCAGCGGATGCCCTCGCGGCGCATGAGCTTCTGCGCCTCGTCGATCTCGAAGCGGCAGTTGTCGAGGTCGGCGTACTTGCTGTCCGGGCGGCGCTCCTGCCGGATCTCGCGCAGGCGCTCGGGCGCGATGGTCAGGCCGTAGAGCCGCGCCTTGTAGGGGCGCAGCGCCTCGGGCAGCTGCATGCGGTGGAAATCCTCCGGGATGAGGGGATAGTTCGCCGCCTTCACGCCGAATTGCAGCGCCATGTATAGGCTGGTCGGCGTCTTGCCGCTGCGCGAGACTCCGATCAGGATCACGTCGGCCTGGCCCAGCTCGCGGTGCGAGGCGCCGTCGTCGTGCGCCATGGCGAAGTTGATCGCCTCGATGCGCTGCTGGTACTCCTTCTTGTCCATGGCGCTGTGCGAGCGCCCGATGGTATGACTCGACTTGATGCCCAGGCCCGCCTCGAGCGGGTCGATGAAGGTCTCGAAGAAGTCGACGAAGAGCGCGTTCGCGCGCCGCAGGACCCCGCGCACGTCCTGGTTCACGAGCGTGGAGAAGACGATCGGCTGGCCGTTGCCGCCCGCCGCCTCCGCCTCGATGCGTGCGAGGCATTCCTCGGCCTTCTCGGCGCTGTCCACGAAAGGCAGCGTCACCTGGTCGAACTCGACGCCCTCGAATTGCGTCAGAAGGCTGTGGCCGAGCATCTGGGCGGTGATCCCGGTGCCGTCCGAGACGAAGAACACCGTGCGGCGCTGCGTCATGACCGATAAAATACCAAACCCATGCGGGTAGCCTGGCTGCGAGATTTGCGCATGACCGACCTGGACAAGGTCGGGGGCAAGAATGCCTCGCTGGGCGAGATGATCGGCGGCCTGTCGGCGGCCGGGATCCGCGTCCCGGGCGGCTTTGCCACGACCGCGGAGGCGTTCCGCGAGTTCCTCGCCGCGGGGGGCCTGGCGAAGCGCATCGACGAGCGGCTGAAGAGCCTCGATACCAACGACCTGCGGGCGCTTGCCGAATGCGGCAAGGAGATCCGCTCCTGGCTGCTGCAGGCGCCGTTTCCGCCCGATCTCGAGCGCGACATTCGCTCGCACTTTCAAGAGCTTGAGAAGCAAAGCTCGAAAGGGGCTTCGTTCGCCGTGCGCTCTTCCGCCACGGCGGAAGACCTGCCCGACGCCTCGTTCGCCGGCCAGCAGGAGACCTACCTCAACATCCGCGGCATCGACAACGTCCTTGAGGCGATCCGCCACGTGTTCGCCTCCCTGTACAACGACCGGGCGATCTCCTACCGGGTCCACCAGGGCTTCGAGCACTCGCACGTCGCGCTGTCGGCGGCGGTGCAGCAGATGGTGCGCAGCGACCTCGGCTCGAGCGGGGTGATGTTCACGCTCGACACGGAATCGGGCTTCCGGGACGTGGTGTTCATCACCGCCGCCTACGGCCTGGGCGAGACGGTGGTCCAGGGCGCGGTCAACCCGGACGAGTTCTATGTCCACAAGCCCATGCTCGAGAAGGGCCGCCCGGCCATCGTGCGCCGGAAGCTCGGCTCGAAGCTCCACAAGATGATCTTCACGGAGGAGGTGGCCGCGGGGCGCTCCACCCGCACCGTGGACGTCGCGAACGCCGAGCGCCATCGCTTCTGCCTGAGCGATGCGGACGTGCTCGACCTCGCGCGCTACGCGGTCGCGATCGAGAAGCACTACGGCCGCCCGATGGACATCGAGTGGGGCAAGGACGGCGCCGACGGCCAGCTGTACGTGCTGCAGGCGCGCCCCGAAACGGTCAAGTCGCGCAAGCGCGACGTCGAGGAGCGCTACGCGCTCAAGGGGCGCTCGAAAGTCCTGGCGAGCGGGCGCGCGATCGGCCACAAGATCGGCAGCGGCACGGTGCGCATCGTGCGCGACGCCTCGCGGATGGGCGCGGTGAAGCAGGGCGACATCCTGGTCACCGACATGACCGACCCGAACTGGGAGCCGGTGATGAAGATCGCGGCCGCGATCGTCACCAACCGCGGCGGCCGCACCTGCCATGCCGCGATCATCGCGCGCGAGCTCGGCATCCCCGCCGTCGTGGGCTGCGGCGACGCGACCAGCAAGCTGAAGGACGGGCAGCCGGTCACCGTGTGCTGCGCCGAGGGCGACACCGGAACGGTGCTCGAGGGCCTGTTGCCCTTCGAGGTCTCGAGCCGGGAGCGCGGCGAGATGCCGGCGATCCCGGTGAAGATCTCGATGAACGTGGGCAATCCCGAGCTCGCGTTCCAGTTCGCGCAGCTGCCGAACGCCGGCGTCGGGCTGGCGCGGCTCGAGTTCATCATCAACAACGAGATCGGCGTGCATCCGCGCGCCTGCCTCGAGTACGACAAGCTGCCGCAGGAGCTCAAGCGCAAGCTCGAGGAGAAGATCCGCGGCTACGCGGACGCACGCACCTTCTTCCGCGAGAAGATGGTCGAGGGCGTCGCGACGATCGCCGCCGCGTTCTGGCCGAAGCCGGTCATCGTGCGGCTGTCGGACTTCAAGTCGAACGAGTACAAGAAGCTCCTCGGCGGCGAGCGCTACGAGCCCGACGAGGAGAACCCGATGCTCGGGTTCCGCGGCGCCTCGCGCTACATCGCCCCCAGCTTCCGCGAATGCTTCGAGCTCGAGTGCGCCGCCCTGCGCCGGGTGCGCGACGAGCTCGGCCTCACGAACGTCGAGCTGATGGTGCCTTTCGTGCGCACGATCACCGAGGCGACGGAAACCCTCGGCCTGCTCGAGAAGAGCGGCCTCAAGCGCGGCGCGAACGGCCTGCGCATCGTGATGATGTGCGAGCTGCCCTCGAACGCAATCCTCGCCGACGAGTTCCTCGCGCTCTTCGACGGCTTCTCCATCGGCTCGAACGACCTCACGCAGCTCACGCTGGGCCTCGACCGCGACTCCGGCCTGGTCGCCGAGACCTTCGACGAGCGCGACGCCGCCGTGAAGGCCATGCTCGCCATGGCGATCCGCGCCTGCCGCAGGCAGGGCAAGTACGTCGGCATCTGCGGCCAGGGCCCCTCCGACCACCTGGACCTCGCGCGCTGGCTGATGGAGCAGGGGATCGAGAGCCTGTCGCTCAATCCCGATACGGTCGTGTCCACCTGGATCGCGCTGGCGGAGAATCCGCCGCCGCACAAGCAGTCAGCGGCTGCGTAGCAGCCTCTGCTTCTCCCGGTTCCAGTCCTTCTCGCGCTCGGCGACGCGCTTGTCGTGCTTGAGCTTCCCGCGCGCGAGGCCGATCTCGAGCTTGATGCGGCCCTTGCTGTAGTGCAGGTCGAGCGGCACCAGCGTGTAGCCGCGCTGCTCGACCTTGCCCACCAGGCGCTTGATCTCGTCGGCATGGAGCAGCAGCTTGCGGCTGCGCGTCGGGTCCGGCACGAAATGCGTGGACACCGTCGGCAGGGGCGCGATGCTCGCGCCGATGAGGAAGATCTCGCCGCCGCGCACCATGACATAGCCGTCGGCGAGCTGCGCGCGCCCGGCGCGGATCGCCTTCACCTCCCATCCGGAGAGGGCGAGCCCCGCCTCGTAGCGCTCCTCGATGAAGTAATCGTGGAACGCCTTGCGATTCTGTACGATGGACACCACGCATTTTATCCATGAAAAAAATCAGCCGGTCGGCCCTCGTGGAGCACAGCGCGCGGCGGCTCTACGAGATCGTGGAGGACATCGAGGCGTATCCGCGCTTCCTGCCATGGTGCCTCGAGGCGCGCGCGCGCCGCGAAGGCGGCGCCACGCAGGCCACGCTCACCGTGGGGATCGGCGGTCTGCGCCAGTCGTTCACCACGCGCAACGAGAACCGGCCCGGCGAGTCGATCTCCATGGCGCTCGTCGAGGGTCCGTTCCGGCATTTCTCCGCCGCGTGGCGCTTCCAGCCGCTGTCCGATGCCGCGTGCAAGGTGGAGTTCTCCATGGAATACGACTTCTCGAGCCGCGCACTCGCGCGCCTGCTCGAGCCGCTCTTCGAGCACATCGCCGACACGATGGTGGACGCGTTCACCCGGCGCGCCGACTCGCTCGATGCGCATTGAGGTGGTCTACGCCTGGCCCGGGGGCCTGGACGCATGCCGCGTCGAGCTCGCGGCGGGGGCAACGCTGCGCCAGGCGATCGCCGCGTCGGGGCTGCTGGCGCGCCACCCGGAGATCGACCTGCGGCGCCAGAAATGCGGCGTGTTCGGCAAGCTCCGCGCGCTCGACGCGGCGCTCCGCGAAGGCGAGCGCGTGGAGATCTACCGGGGGCTCGCCGTGGATCCCAAGGAAGCGCGCCGCAGGCGTGCGCGCAAGCGCTAGTCGCAGGAGTCCCTGAGCGCCTGCTGCACCCGCCGGCGCTCGATGCCCTTTTCCACCGAGTTGCCCTTGTAGCGGCCGCTCTGCAGCGCGCCCAGGTCGTCGTTGGCCTGATTGCAGGCGGTCTTGCGCGAGGCGATCTGTTTCCGCATCCGCTCTTCCTCGGGACTCAACGCCTGCGCGGGAGCCGGCGAGGCGCTCGCCGCCTTCGGACGCGGCGCCGGCGTGCCGGGCGGCGGCGCCTTGAGCCGCGTCGCCTTCACGCCCGGCGGCGGCACGTCGCCGTAGCGCACCTTGCCGTCCTTGTCGGTCCACTTGAACTGCTGCGCGGCCGCGAGCGTGGAGACGAGGGCGAGCGCGACGAGGATCAGACAAGTCCGGAGCGGGAGCGTCTTCATGCGGCACGAGTATAATGCGGCTTTGCGAGCACATGACATGCGGGTGATCCAGAAGGCGCTGACCTTCGACGACGTCCTTCTCCTTCCCGCCCACTCGCGCGTCCTGCCGCGCGAGGTCTCCCTCAAGACCCGCCTGACCCGCAAGCTCGAGCTCAACATCCCGCTCGTGTCCGCCGCCATGGACACGGTGACCGAGGCGCGCCTCGCGATCGCGATCGCCCGCGAGGGCGGCATCGGCATCATCCACAAGAACCTGAGCATCGAGGCGCAGGCGGCCGAGGTGTCGAAGGTGAAGCGCTTCGAGTCCGGCGTGCTGCGCGACCCGATGACCATCCCGCCCGAGATGACGGTGCGCGAAGTGATGGCGCTGCAGCGCGAGCGCGGCATCTCGGGCTTCCCCGTGGTGAAGAACGGCAAGGTGGTCGGCATCGTCACCAACCGCGACCTGCGCTTCGAGACGCAGCTCGACCAGCCGGTGAAAGCGATCATGACGCCGCAGCGCAGGCTCGTGACCGTGCGCGAGGGCGCCACGCGCGAGGACGCGATGCGCCTCATGCACCAGCACCGCCTCGAGCGCGTGCTGGTCGTGGACGACGATTTCCGCCTCAAGGGCCTCATCACGGTCAAGGACATCACGCGGGAGACCAAGACGCCGAACTCCATCCGCGACCCGCAAGGCAAGCTGCGCGTGGGCGCCGCGCTCGGCGTCGGCGAAGGCACCGACGAGCGCGCCGCGGCGCTCGTGGAGGCCGGCGCCGACGTGCTGGTCGTCGACACCGCGCACGGCCATGCCCAGGGCGTGCTCGACCGGGTGAAGTGGGTCAAGAGCCGCTACCCGCAGGTCGAATTGATCGGCGGCAATGTCGGCACCGCGGATGGCGCCAGGGCGCTGGTGGACCACGGCGCCGACGGCGTGAAGGTAGGCATCGGCCCGGGCTCGATCTGCACCACGCGCATCGTCGCCGGCGTCGGCGTGCCGCAGATCACCGCCATCCAGAGCGTCGCGGAGGCGCTCGCGCGCATCGGCGTGCCCCTTATCGCCGACGGCGGCGTGCGCTTCTCCGGCGACATCGCCAAGGCCCTCGCGGCCGGGGCGCACACGGTGATGCTCGGCTCGCTTTTCGCCGGCACCGAGGAGGCGCCGGGCGAGATCGAGCTCTACCAGGGGCGCTCCTACAAGGCGTACCGCGGGATGGGCTCTCTCGGCGCGATGCAGAAGGGCGCCGCGGACCGCTATTTCCAGGACTCGGAGATGAACGTGGACAAGCTCGTCCCGGAGGGCGTGGAGGGCCGCGTCGCATTCAAGGGCAGCGCCATCCCCGTGATCCAGCAGCTCATGGGCGGCGTGCGCGCGAGCATGGGCTACACCGGCTGCGCGACCATCGAGGAGCTGCGCACGCGGGCGCAGTTCGTCGAGATCACGAGCGCCGGCATGCGCGAATCCCACGTCCACGACGTGCAGATCGTGAAGGAGGCCCCGAACTACCGGGTGGAGTAGTGGCTCATCAGAAGATCCTGATCCTCGATTTCGGAGCCCAGTACACCCAGCTGATCGCCCGGCGGGTCCGCGAAGCGCAGATCTACTGCGAGATCCACCCGCACGACGTCTCCGACGACTTTGTCCGCTCGTTCGGCCCGGTCGGAGTCATCCTTTCCGGCAGCCACATGTCGGCCTACGAGGAATCCACCGGGAAGGCGCCCGACGCGGTCTTCAAGCTGGGCGTCCCGGTGCTCGGCATCTGCTACGGCATGCAGACCATGGCGCAGCAGCTCGGCGGCCGGGTCGAGGCCGGCAAGGTGCGCGAATTCGGCTCCGCCGAGGTGCGCGCCCGCGGCCACACGAAGCTTCTCGACGGCATCGAGGACTACCGCACCCCCGAGGGCCACGGGATGCTCAAGGTGTGGATGAGCCACGGCGACAAGGTCACCGAGATGCCGCCCGGCTTCAAGCTGATGGCCTCGACCGACGCCTGCCCGGTCGCAGCCATGGCCGACGAGGCCCGGCGCTTCTACGCCGTCCAGTTCCATCCCGAGGTGACGCATACGCGGCAGGGCGCGAAGCTGCTGCAGCGCTTTGTGCGCGACATCTGCGGGGCGAGCGGCGACTGGCAAATGCCCGGTTACGCTCTTGAAATCGCAAAAAAAATAAAGCAGGACGTCGGCAGCGAGGAAGTCATCCTGGGCCTGTCGGGCGGCGTCGATTCCTCCGTTGCCGCGGCGCTGATCCACAAGGCGATCGGCGCCCAGCTCACCTGCGTCTTCGTCGACCACGGCCTGCTGCGCCTCGACGAGGCGACGCAGGTGATGGACACCTTCGCGAAGCACATGCACGTCAAGGTCGTGCACGTCGATGCCGCGGAGCGCTTCCTCTCCGCGCTGAAGGGCGTCTCCGACCCGGAGGAGAAGCGCAAGATCATCGGCCGCGAGTTCGTCGAAGTCTTCCAGTCCGAGGCACGCAAGGTGAAGGGCGCGAAGTGGCTCGCGCAGGGCACGATCTACCCGGACGTCATCGAGTCGGCCGGCGCCAAGACCAAGAAGGCGAAGACCATCAAGTCGCACCACAACGTCGGCGGCCTGCCCGAGACGCTGCACCTCAAGCTGCTCGAGCCGCTGCGCGAGCTCTTCAAGGACGAGGTGCGCGAGCTCGGCCTCGCGCTCGGCCTGCCGCGCGAGATGGTGTTCCGCCACCCGTTCCCCGGTCCCGGCCTCGGGGTGCGGATCCTCGGCGAGATCAGGAAGGAATACGTCCAGCTCCTGCAGCGCGCCGACGCGATCTTCATCGAGGAGCTGAGGAAGGCCGGCTGGTACGACCGCACCGGGCAGGCGTTCGCGGTCTTCCTGCCGGTGAAGTCGGTCGGCGTGATGGGCGACTACCGCACCTACGAATACGTCGTGGCGTTGCGCGCGGTGCAGACGAGCGACTTCATGACCGCCGACTGGGCGCCGCTGCCGCACGAGTTGCTAGCGAAGGTCTCCACCCGCATCATCAACGAGGTGCGCGGCATCAACCGCGTCACCTACGACATTTCCTCCAAGCCTCCCGCGACGATCGAATGGGAGTGAGCGACGACGAGTACATGCGTCGTGCCCTCGAGCTCGCGAAGCGGGCTCAGGAGGAGGGCGAAGTCCCCGTCGGCGCCGTCGTGGTCGTCGACGGCGAGATCGCCGGAGAAGGCTGGAACCGGCCGATCGCGGCCTCCGACCCCACGGCGCACGCGGAGATCCAGGCGCTGCGCGCCGCTTCAGCCGCCAGGAGGAACTACCGGCTGACCGGCGCCACCCTGTACGTCACGCTCGAGCCCTGCGACATGTGCCTGGGCGCGATGTTCCACGCGCGCATCGCGCGCGCGGTCTACGGCGCGACCGACCCGAAGAAGCCGGTGCTGAAGAGCCCGGTGAAGATCGAAGGCGGCACGCTCGCGGCGGAATGCGGGCAGCTGCTCACCGCGTTCTTCCAGTCCCGGCGATGAGCGCGATCGAGATCGACATCGCAAGGCAGCAGCTGCGCTACGGCGGCAAGACCTATTCCGTCTCGACGGCGAAGAGGGGCGCGGGGGAGAAGAACGGCAGCCTGTGCACGCCGCGCGGGCGCCATCTCGTGCGCGCGAAGATCGGTGCCGGCCAGCCGCTCAACACCGTGTTCGTGCGCCGCCGCCCGACCGGAGAAGTCTGGACGCCCGAGCTGCATGCGCGCTACCCGGGGCGCGACTGGATCCTCACGCGCATTCTGTGGCTCTCCGGCTGCGAGCCGGGCAGGAACCGGCTCGGCGACGTGGACACCATGAGGCGCTACATCTACATCCATGGCTCGCCCGATATCGCGGAGATGGGCAAGCCCGGCTCGATCGGCTGCGTGCGCATGCGCAACGCCGACATCGTCGAGCTCTTCGAGCGGGTGCCGCCCTACACCGCGGTGGACATCAACGCCTGAATCGATTGCCGGTAGGGCGGCCGGGCGACGCCTTTTTCTGTGATGATTGCAGCCACAAGCTCCGCCGGCGTGACGTCGAAGGCCGGGTTGCGGACCGCCACGCCTTCGGGTGCCCAGCGCGCCTCGCGGTAGCCGGTGACCTCGCCGGCGGGGCGTTCCTCGATCGGAATGTGCGAGCCGTCTGGGATCCTGGGATCGAAGGTCGAGAGCGGGGCGGCCACGTAGAACGGGATGCCGTGGCGCTTCGCGAGCACCGCGATCGAGTACGTGCCGATCTTGTTGGCGACGTCGCCGTTCGCGGCGATGCGGTCCGCGCCGACGACGATGACGTCCACCTCGCCCTGGCTCATCATGTAGCCGGCCATGCTGTCGGTGATGAGCGTGCAGGGAATGTGCTCCTGCACCATCTCCCACGCGGTCAGGCGCGCGCCCTGCAGGTACGGGCGCGTTTCGTTGGCGATCACGGAGATCTTCTTTCCGCTTTCCTTCGCAGCCCTGAAAACCCCGAGGGCGGTGCCATAGCCCGCGGTCGCCAGTGCGCCGGCATTGCAATGGGTCATGACCCGCGCCTTGTCCGGAATCAGCTCCGCGCCAAGCTTGCCCATCGCGCGGTTGCCCGCCAGGTCCTCGGCGAAGATGGCTTCGGCCTCGGCCTCGAGATCCGTGGCCTTCTTCATGCGCTCGAGCGCCCAGAAGAGGTTCACGGCCGTCGGGCGGCTCGCGGCGAGGGCCTTGTAGGATTCAGCGGATCCTTTCGAGAGAACGACCCCGAATGCCGCCGCGCAGCCGATGGCCGGCGCGCCGCGCACCACCATGTCGCGGATCGCGGTCGCGACCTCCGCGGCCGTCCGGCATTTCACATAGGAGAGCTTCTCGGGCAGGAGCCGCTGGTCGAGGAGCTCGAGCGAGTCGCCGTGCCAGCGGATCGGCTCGACCGCGGCCACTAGACAACCCTCTCGTTCCCGCCGTCGACCGGGATCTGCGCGGCGGTGGTCTTCGCGAAGCGCGGCCCGCAGAGCTCCGCGGCGAGCTCGGCCACGTCCTTCGACGACACTTCGGTTTTCAGGAGGTTGCGCTTCTTGTACTGCTCGACGGTCATGTTGTAGGCCCTGGCGCGAGAGGCGAGAACCTCCTCGGTCCAGAGCCCGGTGTCGTACACGGCGTCCGGGTGGAGCGAATTGATGCGGATGCCGTCCTTCGCCCATTCGAGCGCCGCGATGCGGGCGACCTGGTTCATGGCCGCCTTGGAGGCGGAGTAGGCCGCGGCGCCGGGCCCCGGCGCCGGGACGTTGCGCGAGCCGATGACCGCGATGCGGCCGCCGCGCGGCGCGAGCTTGAGCAGCGGATGGCAAAGCTGGAGCAGCCGCAAGTTGGCCTCGACGTTGACCGCCATAGCGCGCTGCCAGGTCTCGGGCGCGATGTCCTGGATCGGCTGCGAGGCGGGGAAGACGCCGGCGTTCAGGACCAGCATGTCGAGGCCGCCGAAACAGCGCACCGTCTCGTCCAGCGCGCGCTCCACTGCAGCGGCGTCCGTGAGATCGCAGGCGCTGCCGAGGACGTCGGGGCGCTGCCATAGCGTCCTGATCTTCGGATTGAGATCCAAAGCCGCGACGGCCGCGCCGCGCTGGATAAAGGCTTCGACGCAGGCCTTGCCGATTCCCGACGCCGCTCCGCTGACGAGCGCGACCTCGCCGGCGAAAGGCAGGACGCCGTGGTCCTTTTCGAGCTTCGCCTGCTCGAGCTCCCAGTACTCGACGTCGAAGAGGTGGTCCTCCGAGACGGCTTTCCAGCCTCCAAGCGCCTCGGCGCGCAGGATCACGTCCACGGTGTGGTCGTAGAGCTCCTCGGCGACGGCAGCCTCGCGCGCGTCACGCCCGGCGGCGATCAAGCCGAGGTCCGGATCGAGGATCAGGCGCGGCGCCGGGTCGAGCATCACCTTGTCCTTCTTCCGGTCGTGCCTCTGGAAGTAGGCGCGGTAGCGCTGCGCGAAGGCGGCAACGTCGCGGCCGAGCATCGGCCAGGGCCGGGTATAGAGAAGGTGATCCGGTGTCGCCGGGCCGGATTGCGACAGCTCGTCCACCCGGGCGTGGCCGGCGAAGGCCGCAAGCTTTGCGCTCGCGCTCCTTCTCAGGATCAGGGGGAAGCCGGCATGCTCGGAGAGCGCCCAGCGCAGCTGCGCCATCTCCGGGCGCGGCGCCGGCCCCACCGGCTTCGGCTCGAGGGCGATGTGCCAGGCACGCTTGGACTTCAGGTACTCCTCGGCCATCGAGACGAGCTCGATCATGCGCTCGTAGGACTCGCGCGCCTCCCCGCCGAACGAGAATATGCCGTGCGAGACGAGGACCATGCCGACGGTCTTCTTGCCCGCCTGCCTCGGATATTCGCGCGCGCAGCGCGCCGCGAGCTCGAACCCTGCCATGGCGTACGGGATCAGGACCACGCGCTCCCCGTAGATCTCGCGCAGCCGCTTCTCGCCGTCCGGCGCGTTCGAGATCGCGAGAACCGCGTCGGCGTGGGTGTGGTCCACGTACCGCTGGGGAAGAAGCGCGTGCAGGATGCTCTCCACCGAAGGCGCTGGCGCGCCGGCCCGCACGCGGCGCACCGCAAGCTCGTTCACCATTTCGCGGTCGGAGAGCTTCGGCAGCGCGGCCAGCTTGCGCATTGCCGCCAGGTCGAGCGGCGAGAAGCCGGAGGCATCGATGGTCTCCAGATCGCGCCCGCTGCCCTTGACGTAGAGCACCTCGCGCTCCTCGCCGAAGAGATCCTTCTCGCGCAGCTTCACCGAGGTGTTGCCGCCGCCGTGCAGCACGAGCGACTTGTCGCGGCCGAGGAGGCGCGAGCTGTACACCCGCGCGCCGAGCGCGCCGGTGAACTGCGCCGCCTCGGCGTCGCTCCAGAGGCTTTTCATCGGGCGATTATACTTTTCAGGACATGCTGACCATCGAGCTGATGGCCTGGGCCTACGCCCGCGCCGAGGCGAGCCGCATCCGCTTCGCCGTGTTCGTGGACGAGCAGGGCGTCCCCGCGGAGCTCGAGGTGGACGAGCACGACGCCGGCAGCCTGCACGCGCTTGCGATCGAGGACGGCGAGGCGGTCGGCACCGCGCGCCTGCTGCGCGACGGCCACATCGGCAGGATGGCGGTCCTCAAGGCGCGCCGGGGGCGCGGCGTCGGCAGCCGGCTGCTGCAGGCGCTGGTCCAGGCGGCGCGCATGCGCGGCGACGAGCGGGTGATGCTTTCGGCGCAGGTTCATGCGCTGCCGTTCTACCGCGCGCACGGCTTCCGGGAGGAGGGGTCGGTTTACCAGGAGGCCGGCATCCCGCACCAGGCGATGGCGCGCCCGCTCTAGAGCACGTAGTGAATGGTTTCCTGCGCCTCGCCGTCGGGCGCGAAGCGCCGCTCCGCGTAGCGGGCCGTCTCTTTCGATCGAATGAGAACCGTCGCGCAGCGCGTGCCGTACTGCGGATTGACGATCTTGGCGCGCTCGAGCTCCGCGAAGAGAGGCTCGACCGCGGGTGCGGGGCGGATGGCCGCCTCGAATCCCCGCTTCGCGTTTTCCACCTCGGGGGCGTCGAGGAGCGTGTTGCCCAATCCGTAGATTCCCGGGTCGAGCCGGCGCGGCGCGCCATCCCGGTTGGAGTACCACCACAGCTCCTTGCCGTCGGTCGCGAGCAGGTTGAAACCGCTGTACAGGGCGGCTTTGCCTTTCGCTTCCTTCATATAACGTTCCGGGGGCGCATCGCCCTCGAGAAAGCGCGTCACCAGCGCGCCCCGGGACTCCACCGCGCGCGGTTCCGTCCCGCCGCGGTAGTTCGTGACCGCCGCGAAGCGGCCGCCGCGCGAAACGCCCATCCAGGTGCCTTTCGCCTCGAGATCGCGCCCGGCGAGGATGGAAGGCTGGTCCTCCCAGAACGCCGCGGGGGCGGCGGGCCGGCGGTGGAACTCGTCGCGGTTCGCCGCGACGATCAGCGGGAAGTCAGGATGCGCGTGCCAGGCGAGAACGATCAGGCACATCTTTGGACGCTGCGCGAGCCTTGAGCTGTTCGTAGAGCTGGAATGCCTTCTCCGGCTTCTCGCCCTTGTGGACCACGGCGCCGACGGCCTGGATCATCGCCACCGGGTCGTCGGACTGGAAAATGTTGCGCCCCATGTCCACGCCGGCCGCGCCCTGGTCGATCGCCTTGTACGCCATCGTGAGGGCGTCGAGCTCGGGAAGCTTCTTGCCGCCGGCGATCACGATCGGCACCGGGCAGCCCGCGCAGACTTTCTCGAAGCCCTCCTCGATGAAGTAGCTCTTGACGTAGTGCGCGCCGAGCTCCGCGGCGATGCGCGTGGCGAGGCCGAAGTAGCGCTGGTCGCGCTTCATGTCCGCGCCGACGCCGGTGACCGCCATGGTCGGGATGCCGTAGCGGTTGCCGGTATCGATCAGCTGCACCAGGTTCCTGATCGACTGGTGCTCGTACTCCGCTCCGACGTAGATCTGCGTGGTGATCGCGGCGGCGTTCAGGCGGATGGCGTCGTCGATGTCCACCGCGATCAGCTCGCGCGAGAGCTCCGTCAGGATGCTCTGGCCGCCCGAGCAGCGCAGCACCACGGCGTTGGTGGCCGACGGCGGGATCACCGAGCGCAGCGCGCCGCGGGTGCACATCAGCACGTCGGCGTGGGGGATGAGGGGCGTGATGCTGAGGTCCATGCGCTCCAGGCCGGTCGTCGGGCCCTGGAAATAGCCGTGGTCGAACGCGAGCATCACGGTGCGGCCGGAGGCGGGATTGAAGATGCGCGCGAGGCGGTTCTGCATGCCCCAGTCGAGCGCGCCGCCGCCCTTCACGTAGAAGGGCTTGTTCGTCTGCGGGATGCCGAGGCCGTAGTCCTTGCCTTCCTTGATGTCGTCCTTGTCCGCCATAATTTCTTCCCCGGAATCGTTTCCCCTGAGGAATGGAACATACCATGTACGCGATCGTCTGTTTCGACCGGCCGGACTCGGCGCCGCTGCGCGACAGGCACCGCGCCGCGCACCAGGAGTTCCTCAGGACGAACGAGAAGAAGATCGTCTTCGGCGGCCCGCTCAAGGCGAGCGCCGAGGGCCCGAGCACCGGCGCGCTGATCGTCGTGGCATGCGCGAGCCGCGACGAGGCGGAAGCGCTGATCGGCGCCGATCCCTTCTACCGCGGCGGCGTCTACGAGAGCGTCGCGGTCAGGGCGTTCAAGAAGGTGTTTCCGCCGGGATGAAGCGCTCCACCTTGCGCGCGGTGCCGAGCTTCGCGCCTTCGCGCCCGAGCAGCGCCTCGAACGCCGCGGCGTCGCGCACGTCTTCGTAGACTTCCATGTAGGTCGCCGCGTCGTCGCGGCGGCGCAGCCAGCGCCCGCGCACCCCGCACTCGCGCTCGATGCGCTCGAAGAGCTCGCGCACCGCGCGGCGCAAGGCCGGCAGCTGCTCCGGCGCGACCTTGTAGTAGACGTAGTAGACGTTCATTCGGGGATCGGGACGACGGCGAGGAGCTCGCTGCCGCCTTCCGCGGGAGCCGCGTCGACCACGGTGCCGCCCTGGAAATCGCTGCCCGGCCGGACCTCGCCGAGGGCGCGCGCGTGGACCATGTGGCGCTTGAGCTGCCCGCGGTACTGGGTGCGCGCGACGATCTCCTGGCCGGGATAGCAGCCCTTCTTGAAGTCGACGCCGCCGAGCGTGTGCAGGTTCACCATCTGCGGCACGAACAGCTCCTGCGTCGCGCCGGTGATGAGCGGCCGCCCGGCGCGGATCTCCTCCAGCGTCCAGCGCGCCTCGTCCACTTCGGTTCCCTGCGGCGCCGACTGCGAAAGGAGCAGGGTGCGGGTGTCGCCCATTTTCACCCGGATCCCGGCCTCGGCGACGGAGAGCGAATAGGGCTCACCGGGCGAGGGCTGCCACAGCCCGAATTGCGACCAGCGGTCGGTCTCGTCGGCGATCTTCACCTTGGCGCGCAGCACGAACATCGCGAGCCGCTTGCCGATCGTCGGAGCTATATCGCGCGCGAGCTGCAGGAGAAAAGCCTCGCCCCGGGGAATGACGAGGAAGCTGGCGAGCAGCCGGCCCTTCGCCGTGCACCATCCGGCGAGCGTCGCGCGATCCTGCGGCAGGCCGAGGAGGTCGCTCGTGAGCTGCGCGTGAAGGAATTCACGGGCGTCGGCGCCCGACACGGAAAGCAGGCCATAACGCGTGAGGCGCGCGAACTCCATCGTAGAATGGCATTTTACCGCGCAGCCTTCCGCGCTCCCCCTGAAAACCTTATTCACCGTCGTGTTTCTGGCGCTGCTCGCCGCGGGCGGATACGCGGCGTGGTACGTCGCGACGCCGATCGAGGTGGGCGCGCTGCCGCTCGAGTTCGAGATCGCGCCCGGGGCGCGCTTCCGCGCCGCCGCCGACCAGCTCGAGAAGGCGGGCGTGCACGTGCGCCGCTACGAGTTCGAGGCGCTCGCGCGCGCTCTCGGCCGGGAGCGGGACATCAAGGCGGGTGCCTACGAGCTCACCGAGGCGCCGACGCCGATCGAGCTGCTCGAGATGCTCACGAGCGGCGACGTGACGCAGGCCGAGGTCCGCCTCATCGAGGGATGGACCTTCGCCCAGTTCCGCGCCGCGCTCGATGCGAGCCCCGACCTGCGCCACGAGACGACCAAGCTCGAGGACGCGCAGATCCTGGCGAGGTTGCACGCGCCCGAGCCGCAGCCGGAGGGTCTCTTCTTTCCCGACACCTATCTCTTCGCCCGGGGCTCGAGCGACGCCGCAGTGCTGCGGCGCGCATACCACGCCATGCAGCGGCACCTGGAAGCGGAATGGAGCGCGCGCGACGCGAAAGCGCCCTACGCAACGCCCTACGAGGCGCTCATCATGGCCTCGATCATCGAGAAGGAGACGGGGCGGCCATCCGAGCGCGACCTGATCGCCGGCGTGCTCGTCAACCGCCTCAGGATCGGCATGCGCCTGCAGGCCGACCCGACGGTGATCTACGGCCTCGGCAGCGCGTTCGACGGCAACCTGAAGAAGAGCCACCTGCTCGAGGACGGGCCCTACAACACCTACACGCGCGCGGGCCTGCCGCCGACCCCGATCGCCATGCCGGGACTCGCGTCGCTGCGCGCGGCCCTGCGCCCGGCGAAGACCGACGCGCTCTACTACGTATCGCGCGGCGACGGCTCCAGCCAGTTCTCGCGCAGTCTCGATGAGCACAACCGCGCCGTGACAAAATATCAGCTCAAGCGATGAGCGCGGCCGGCAGGCTGATTACCCTCGAGGGCGTCGACGGCGCGGGCAAGTCGACCCACCTGCAGTTCATCGCCGATGCGATCGGGGCCCAGGGACACCATGTCATCGTCACGCGCGAGCCGGGCGGCACGGAGCTCGCCGAGCGCCTGCGCAAGGCGATCCTCGAGGAGCCGATGCCGCCGCTCGCCGAGACGCTGCTGATCTTCGCGGCGCGCGCCGACCATGTCGGGCGCGTCATCCGCCCGGCCCTGCAGTCGAGCCACTGGGTGGTGTGCGACCGCTTCACCGACGCTACCTTCGCCTACCAGGCGGCGGGGAAGGGGGTGGACAGGGGCCTCATCGAGCGCCTGCGGGATGCGACGCATCCGGGCCTGCAGCCCGATCGCACGCTCGTCTTCGATTGCCCCTACGAGGTGGCGCGCGAGCGGCTCGCCGCCTCCGGCAAGGCGCTCGACCGCTTCGAGCGCGAGGCGCGCGAGTTCTTCGAGCGGGTGCGCAACGCCTACCTCGACATCGCGCGGCAGGAGCCGCGGCGCGTGCGCGTGGTCGACGCGACGGCGGACATGAGCGCGATCCGCAAGGCGATCCAGGGACACCTGGCCTTTGAGTGACCTGCTTCCCTGGAACGAGCCTCTGCTCCGGCGCATCCGGCGCGAGGACCTGCCGCACGCGCTCCTGATTCAGGGCGTCCAGGGGGTCGGCAAGCTCGCGCTCGCCGAGCGGCTGGCGCAGCTCATCCTGTGCGAGGCGGCGCAAGAAGCGACGCGGCCCTGCGGCGCCTGCGAGGGATGCCGCTGGTATCTCGCCGGCAACCACCCCGATTTCCGCCGCATCGAGCCGGAGGCGCTGATGCCGCGCACGGAGCCGGAGGAGGGCGACGAGGCGCCGGCGGCGAAGCGCGGCAAGCCGAGCCTGGAGATCAAGGTGGACCAGGTGCGCGAGCTCGCGAGCTTCCTGCACGTCGGGTCGCACCGCGGCGCGCGCCGGGTCGCCCTCGTGCATCCTGCGGAAGACATGAACGCCGCGGCGGCGAATGCGCTCCTCAAGGGGCTGGAGGAGCCGCCTCCCGCTGCGATGTTCATTCTCGTGTCGCACCGGCCGGCGCGGCTCCTCGCCACCGTGCGCAGCCGGTGCGTAAGGCTTCCCGTCCCGCTGCCGCCGCGCGAAGCGGCGATCGAATGGCTGAAGGCGCAGGGACTGAAGGATGCGGAGCGCTGGCTCGCCTATGCAGGCGGCGCTCCGCTGCGCGCCCTGGCGTTCGCCGGGCAAGCCGAGACCTTGGATCGCCTCGTGCGCGGCATCGCCTCCGGAGCGGACATCGTGGTGGACGACCGGGAGTCGCTGGAGGCGCTCGCGGAAGCCCTGCAGAAGTTCGCGCTCGACCGCGCCTTTACGGCATCCGGGCTGCCCGCCAAGTACCGCATCGCCTCGCTGAAACCCGATGCGGCTGCCGCGAAGGCGTGGCTCGCCTATGCGCGGCGCATGGGCGAGAACCGGGCTCTCGCGCGCCATCCGCTGAATCCCCGGTTGTTCGCTGCCGAAATGATCGCTACCATGCCGGGTGATGCAAAGCATGAATAAGGTTGTTCAAATTGTTGTTTTAGCGGTCTTACTGTTTAGCCAAGCGGCATTCGGGCAGACCCTCGACGAGTTCATGAAGGCGGTCGAGGAGGGCAACGTCAAGCGGGCGGTCTTCTACCTCGACCGCGGCGTGGACCCGAACACGAGCGATGCCAGCGGCAACACCGTGCTCATGATCGCTTCGCGCCTCGGGCACACCGATATCGCCTCCATGCTGATTGCCCGCAAGGCGAGCCTGACCCGGCAGACCAACCACGGCGACACCGCGCTCCTCATGGCGAGCCTCGGCGGGCACCTCGACGTGGTGAAGCTCCTGGTGGCGGCAGGCGCGCCGGTGCAGACGGAGAAGGGCTGGCAGCCGATCCATTACGCGGCGTTCAGCGGGGCAACGGAGGTCGTGCGCTACCTCCTTCAGCGAGGCGCCGACAAGAACGCGCTCGCGCCGAACTACTACACCCCGCTCATGCTGGCGGTTCGGGAGCGGCACCCCGAGACCGTGCGCGCGCTCCTGCTCGAGGACGTAGACCTGACGCAGCACGGCCTGGACGGGCAGACGGCGCTGGGCATCGCGGTCAAGCGCGAGGACCCCGTCCTCATCGACCTTCTCAAGCGGGCGGGCGCGGCGAACTAGTCGGGTCGGGCACTTCGACCTTGTAGCGCCACACCGGGCTCCCCGGCCGCTCGTGCTCGAGCAGCTTCGGCTTGAGCTCGATGTAGTCCTCGGGCACCTCGCCTTGCCCGTCGTGCTTCCAGCTCAGCACCGCGTACGGCGTCTGCTTGACGAAGACCAGCTCGGAGTCCCGCAGCCACGTCGTGCCGCTGGTGTTCATCGGATAGAAAACGTGGTCTTTATGCCCGGGGTTCCTGGGCCACTGGATCTTCATGGGAGCCTCCCGCCTGTAGGCGCTCATTGAACGAGTTTCGGAGGAGGTTGGGTATCCCGGCTTGAACTACATCAAGGGGGCGTTTCGGCGTGTTTCGTGCTTTAACATAATACACATTGCGCAATTTTGCATGCGCAATTATCCGACAGGCTTATCGGTTTGTCCGTACTGCGATCGGCGCGATATCTTGCGCGCCCCATGCAGCGGCCTGAAGACCTAGAGCAGCTGCTCGTCGAAATCCGCCACGCCGCCTGGTGGGTACGCCACTACCGGCGGCCGGCGATGGCCGGCAAGCGGGCCGCCGCCATCCGTGCCCTGGGCATCGCGGTACGACGAGCCGTAAACAGCACCGACAACTTCGAGCCGGTGCTCGCCGAGATCCTGGGGAGCCTCACCCCGTCCGACCCCTTTCGGGATCTTTAACGCTCGAGACAGCAAATACCGGCACACCGTTCGTGTGCCGCAGCAGCTGCAACGGGACGCGTTCACCGCACGTCGAACAGACGATGAAATAGCCACCCGCATCGTGCTGAAACGGAGGACTGGCCGGGTCCTTAACGACCGTGCCGTCAGACAACTCCCGAGCCCGATACAACACACCGCGACACTTCGGGCAGGAAATTGGTACGAATGGACTGGACACGGTTAAAGATTAACCCTCGACCACTCCAGCGGCTAGCTTCGTTCCGCTGACTCCTCGCCCTGCTCACGCCACGCCTTGAGATCTCGGCGGTAACGTAGCCAAGCACGCACGGTGAAGAACACGATCCACCACATCACAAGCAATAACGAGTCGAAGACCAGCCAAAACTGATAGCTGTCCCAGTCGAACTCAACCACCAGCTGTCCGATCCGCCACTCCGTCATGCGGCAATGCTACCTCGGCGCCGGCGACCGAGCGCGCCAGCGATGAACCAAGCTGGCACGCCCGGCGCATCGATCGGCGCCGAGCCGTAACCCCAGGATCTCGAGCTCGCGCTCGTCCTGCCGATCCGGCGCCCCACCGAGCCCCCATAAAGCACGAGGAGCTCGGTGGGGGCCAGAAAGCACAGCAGGACGAAACCCTTCGCGCGTTCGTTCGAGGCAACGCCACCCACCCCCCGCCCGCCCTGAGGGCGGGAGCGAGGAGACAGGCGAAGGTGGCCATCACGGCGACCTCACAACCGAAGGAGTGAACGACCATGCAGAAGCCAAACATCAAGTGGCTCCCGATCAGCCGAATCCACACCGAAGCGCAAGTCCGGTCCGGGATGGACAAGGAGCAGCTGCAGCAGCTGGCAGACGATATCTACGCCCACGGCCTGCTCCAACCCATCGTGGTACGCGAGCACCACGGCAAGTACACGGTGATCGCCGGGCACCGCCGGCGGTTCGCGTGCGAAATGGCAGGGCTGAAGGAAGTGCCCTGCATCGTGGGCCAGGCGGACGACGACCAAGTCACGGAGATGCAGCTCGCCGAGAACCTCCAGCGCGAGGACCTCTCCGCCGCAGACGTCGGCCGAATCCTCGTCAAGCTCTACGCCAAGCACCAGAGCCTCGACACCGTTGCCCTCCTCGTCAACAAATCCAAGCCGTGGGTGGCGAAACACATCCGGTTCACCAACGACTATCGCGCCCAAGGATGGATCGAGCACGGATTGACGGAGGACATCGAGCTCGCGAACGCCCTATCCGACCTGTGCTCCATCGACACCGTCACCGCCGAAAAACTGATCGACAAGCTCAAGGCCGGGACCCTCACCCGGGACGAGGTACGCGGGAGTCTCGCAGCCGCGAAGGCAGCACGCGCAGCAGAACAGCGCGCCAGGCCCAACACCTCAGCGAAGAAGCCCGCCAAGAAGAAGGACCGCAGCCTCCGCCAGCTCGACGACGAGCTGTTCTGGGGCGACAAGTCCATCACGCAGATGGTCGGCACCTGGACTCCCAAGGAGCGCGAGACGTTCATCAAGGCGTGCGAGAAGGCATGGGACGAAGGCGCCGCGATCGGCAAAGAGCCGCACGCGCTGGCGGTCGCCATACGCGGCAACGAGCAGACCTGCGAGCGACTCGCACGTATCTACGGCTACGTCACCCGCCCGACCGAGAAGACGAACTTCAGCGATGTTTGGGACAGCTTCCTGAAGGAGCTTCAAGCCTTTCGGGCCAAGGTGCGCGTCCGTGGCTAAAGCAGCAACCGCGATCCGCAGCGCCCGTCGCAGGGCGTTGCGGAAGCGGTACGGCTATGCAGCGCTGCGTGTGGTCCGCGCAGCACTGCGCCGAGCGATCGCCCGACACAAGGAATACCAGATGGGCGCAGACCCGACACCCGAGAACGTGACGAGCATCGAGGAGCTAAGCAGCGAGTACTGGACGGCGCTCAAGATGCTGCGGAAGCGGTGGCCGCACCTGGACGTGTCCGACCCGCGCGCGGAGCCCTGAGCTCCAGCACCGACGCCGCCGAGCTCGCGCTCGGCGGCGGAGAGCCCCACCCCCTCCACCGCTTGTAGCGCTCCACGAACCACAGGCGCTTCGGCTTCACCGTGTCGTGGCCCCACATCCACCCCGCCACGCCAAGCGCCAGGAGCCAAAGCAGCGCAACCTTCACCGCCAGGATCGCCATGAGGCCCGAGCCCACGATCCCAATCCACGCCATCCGTCGACCCGACTCGTTCAACACCCGACGCGTTTCGCGTGCGAACCTCGTTTGATCTGCCGGCAACACCGAGTAGTGCGCGCTCTGAGACCCGAACAACCGATAGCTGCCGAAGCACTTGTGCGCGTCCGCACCCCTGTACATCCAACGCTCGACTACAGGCGCCTGCTGCTCCAGGCCGTAGCGCACGATCGCGATGTGGACACGAGGGAGCCCGACCCCACCGACCTTGAAGCGGTCAAGGCGACGAATCCGAACCACCAGCTCGCACACCCCTTCCCTCGCCTGCTTGTCGATGAACGTCGCCGCCTGGGCGATCAAGTACACGTCCCAAAAGCGCTTGCGGCTCTGCGTGAGCCAGTCGATGACGAGCTCGCGTTCGTTGAGCGGCTTGCCCTCGCCATCGACCAACGCGCGGCCCTCGCCGTCCCTGGCCGTCCGCCCTTGCCAGCTACGCGCATTCAACCAGCCGATCGCCTCGTCCACGATCAGCATCCCGGCGGTGTCCTCTCGTTCACCGCCGACGCCGATCGCGTCGAGATCCGCACGGCTCGGGCGGTCCGGTATCACCTGGACCGACGCCTTCGACAGCGCCGCCCCGCGGCGCACGCACACCGGAGCGAAATCGATCGGGAAATTCGCGACCACCCGGCGCCCCGCTGAAGCGTAGCGCGTGATGGCGTGCTCGACCGCAACCGTAGACTTGCCAGCGCCCGGCCAGCCAGTCACCAGATAGATCGACACTAAAGCACCTTCTCCACGTGGATACGCCCCTTCAGCTCGGGCGCGAGCTCCTCGATCCGCCGAGCGATCTGGAGCGCCTCAGTTTCGCTCGCGAAAAGCGCCGCGCCCAGGTTCGACCTCCGCCAACCCCATCCCCACCGGCTACGGCACCAGTACCTGGCGAGATCCGTGTCAAACGGGTCGAGGACGATTCGGCACTCGCCAGGGGCGATCCGCACTTTCACCCGCTGACCGCCGACACTCCGCCAGGTCGAAATCCGCTTCTGCTTACGCTCGACCATCACCGGGGCCTCAGCAGATAGAGCACCAAGAACACGGCCAGCGCGACCACCAGGTCCGGCAGCCACGAGTGAAGCAGCGCGTGCCCCACGCTGGCGATCACGTCGCCACCGCAGAGGCCGCCTGCTTGATCTCCAGCAACCAGTACGACCAGCTCGTCGCGATCGCGTCGGCCACAAGGATCGCGGTGACATACGATGCCAAATGCGTAGGGATGCAATAGCTCACCATGTCATAGCCACTCGGCGGCAGCACCGCCGCCAAGGACCCGAGGACCGCCGCAAGCGCCACCTTCACAACCACCAGTGACGCGGTCACTGTCACGATGAACGCCGCCGCGACAGAAACGCCAAGCGTCGCCCGCGCGAAGATCCATTGCGCCACGAGCCCGAAGAACCCCGAAATGAGACCCGCGAAAATAGGCATCTAGACCCCCGCCTTGCGACGCCAGAAGACCGAGTAGACATACCAACACGTGAGCCCGAACAACAGCCAGTCGAGGATCGGGAGCGCGACGGCGACAACCGGACAGATGTCGAGCGTCAGATCACCACTGTTCGCGCCGTACTTGACCGCCGACGCGAACGTGATAGGGGCGCAGCTCGAGGACGACGGGAACAGAGCGTTAAAGAACGTGCCCTGCTCATGCCCCGTCGGTGCCCCAAACGTGCTCGCTCCAGGAACACCGAACGATCCGAGCCCGCTCGTCGCCGCAGCGTCCGCATGCGACTTCAGCGTCGCAACGGCGGTCGCCGCGTCGCTCTGATTCGCGAACGTGGTCGGCGTCCCCGTCTCGTCCACCTTGACCGAGCACTCCGGCTGTCCCGGACCGCCACACTGACCCGTGACCGAAGTTTGCGACACCGGCGACCCTGGCGTGTTCAGCGTCCCCGTCCCAGCAGTCGTGGCGCTCGCCGTGCCATTCACCTTCCCCTTCCCCGATCCATCCGGCGCCGTGCCGCTATACGTCCCGCACACCGTGGTGCCATCCGGCTGTGGCCGACAGCGCACGAGCGTTCCACTCCCGTCCGAATTCGCCGTGTACTTGAACGAGTCCCCTGCTCCACCGCTCCCCGTGCACACGCCAGCCGAGCAGCTCACGTTCATCGGCGGCGCGCTGCAGTCCGGGTCCTGGCTGTCGAACGTCAACGTCGCGCCGCTGCGTTTCACGCCGCAGCCGTTGTCCGAAGGCTTGACCACATCCGGCGCACTGGTCAGCACGCACGTGCCCCCGCTGATGCTGTAGCCGCTCGGGCACGTGTTCGCGTGCGAAATCGCCGTCCCCGTGATCGCGTTGCACGTCGGCTGGGTCGCGCCTGGCGTCGGGTCGTGCAGCACGAAGTAATCCGACCCGCTCACGTTGCAGACCGCCTCAACGGTGCCCCCGATCGACGCGGCACAAGCGCTCGCCGCCGCGCTGGCGGTGTCGTACAGGTTGCCGCTGCAACCGAAAGACGCGACGCTGTATTTGACGGTGGGAGATCCCGCCGAGCTCGGCGGCGACGTCGGCGAACTCCAGCCCGCAGGCGTATTGAGCGCCGACGCCGGCGTCACCGGCAGCTGCAGCGTCTTGCCGCTGTTCGGGTCACTAACCCGGATGCCGTCGAACTCCGTGCCCAACGTCACGCCGCCCGGCTGGTCAACATTCGCGGCGGACGACCCGGCGCACGTGTTGCTCGCGCTCGGGTCGATGGCCCCGGCGCCGCAGATCTCAATGACAAGTGGCTGATCAGCTCGCGCCGGCTGCGCGGCCAGCGTGAAGCCGCAAAGGATCAGCACCGCAAGGATGAACGCCTCCGCGTCGCAGTACCAGGGAATGTTGCGCTTCATCGGTCCCCCTTTTCGCTCGCGAAAAAACGGGCCCGAGCTGCTCAGGATCAGCCCGGGCCCGGCCCATCGATCAGCCCGAGCGGGCTTTCTTGAACAGGCGGAACGCCACGCCGATGGCGAACACGGTGCCGAACACGGTCAGCACCACCGGCATCGCGGCGCCCAGCTCGGCCGTGAAGCTCGTGGTGATCCCCGTGTAGTCCTGCGGCGTGTAGGTCGCGAGCGCGAGGCCCGGAACCAGAATGGCCGCGACGAGCGCGGCTTGGACTGCGTGCAGCTTCTTCATGCTTGCTGTCTCCCGACAGTTACCGGCTGATCCGCACCCGGCGACGGTAAAACTCCTACGTCAGCCAGGCGATCGCCGCTGCGGCAATCGCCTTGAAGATCTTGCCCCACATGAAGCCGATCACGAATGCGACGGCCACCTGGCCCAGCAGCGCGAGCGTCATTTCGCCACCAGCCAGCCGATGCCGAACGCGACCACCAGGGCGATCGACGCCGCCGCGTCGAGCTGGTCCTGCGTTTTCGCTTGCGAATCGCTGTCCTGGACCGTTGCCGTCCCGCTCACGGCCACGCTAGGCGTGCCGCTAATCGCGACGCTAGGCGTCCCGCTGATCGCGACCGTGGAGGTTCCTGTTCCGTCAATCGTCATGTGACACGGATTACCGCTCGTATCGCCGCACGCCATACCACCTCCTAAGAGCGCCGTAGCGCCACCGCCGAGAAAAGTGAATCGCGCGCTCGTCGAAGAGTTCGCAAGACCGTGCGCCGTGCCGTCCCCGAACGACATATCGACCAGCGCCGCAATCGTGTCATCGCTCACGACCACCGCAGAGTTAGCGGCGAGACTTCCCCAAGTAGCGGACGATGTCCAAGACGTACCCGAGCACAACGGCTGAAAATTCACGTAGCGCGGATCATTCCCGCACGACGCGACCTTGTCCGTGCTGTCCGGACTCGACTTGAACGTCCAAGCGACCGAACACTTCACGCACCCGGACGAACCACCGGCCACACACGAAGCCCCGTTCAACGTAGAAGTGTTTTTCGTGCTGATCGTCCCGGTGCACACCGGGACCTGCAGCGCCGCCACGCAGACGCTAGCGGCAGAGGCGAGCAGGATCGACGTCAGGAAACGGAACACCATTGCACCCTGCTTGGATCAGAACTGAGTCGCACCCCGGCTTGCCGTACTCACGCGCCGCGCAGATCCTGCCCTCCCTCGACTTGAAAGCGCCCACACGCGCGTAGTCCGTGGCACAGCCGGAGAGCGACCCGATCAGCGCAAGCGCAATCAACGCGGCGACCAGGTACGCCCCCCGGATGTCCATCAGGCCACCCGCTGCGGCCGTGCCGCGCCGGAGACCAGCCCGGTGACGATCGAACGGAATTCCCCACGCGCGAACCGCTGCTCGACCTGGAGCTCGAGCTCGCACGGGAATTTCGCCTGCGAAAACGCCGCAAGAGCGGCCGGCTCGAGCTCCATCTCCGCAACCTCGAATCCGGACCCCGTCACCTTCATCTTGCCGCTGGCCTGCTCCACCGGGACGAGACAGAACACCCGGCAGATATCGAACGGGTTGCCGGATTCCTTCCCGACGCCTTCGACCCGCTTCACACCCGTCACCATCACTTTCATAACGGCCTCCTTATTGCCCGCTACGCGGCCTTGACCCAATGCCAAGCCGGTGGTGCGAGCGGTTCCAACTCCACTACGCGAACCTTGGTATTCATCGTCACGACGTTCCGAGGTTCGAGAATGTCGATCCCGTACTCCTTCAACACCTTCGCGTGCCGATACAGCGTGCCGTTGGAGAGCACGGCCTTCATGTCCTGCCCCCGCAGCCAGGCCGCGAGCGTCGGCCGCACACGCGACGGAACCGCGGCGATGATGTCTGGGTCGTCGGAGCGATCCACGCGACGCAACAGCCCCGTGTGCTCGCGATAGAGATCCTCGAGTTTCGCCTGCGAAATAGCGTCAAGATCATCGAGCCCGAGCTCGTGCAACAGTCGTCGCTTCAACTCAACCTCCACGCGGACCACACCATTCGACTCGCAGAAACGCACGGCCTGGTGCTCCGCGTTCAGACCGTGCTTCATCAGCTCCTCGCCCTTCAGATACGCCTTGAAGTAATGGCGCGTGTTGCCATACCAAATGCTTGAGTCCCCGGCGTTCCCCCGCTTCACACGCTGCACCGCCTGAGCCCCAAGCCATCGAATCACCGCACGCGCTTGCGCTTCGGAGCGCGCGCAAAAATTAGCGGTGAGGTCCACACGGACCACTCGTGCGCCTCGCCCAGGCGTCGCACCGGAAAGCCGGCGAGAAGTTCCAAGAGCCGGCAGTCCGTTTTGCGCGAGTACTCGATTAGCTGCCGCCACTGTTCCCGGCCAGCCGAGGTTGAAAAGGTTGTCTTCGCGACCGAGACGCCCGACGTTTCCGCTAATGAATACGCGCGAACCGTCACATCCCACTCGAACCACGGTGTCGTGAGAGCCCGCAACAGTCGCGGGCACAACTCGCTCAAGACGGCAGTTACCCCATCGGTCGTAGTAGGCCCTGAGCCCAGCGATGAGGATCGGGAGACCCCCGCTCGGATAGTGCTCAACAGCGGAGAGCCAATCGACAAAGACCGAGCCGTCACCGGGCACCTGCTTCCCCGGTCCCGTTTCCCAAATTGGGAATGAACGGCGTAGTGTTACTGGCCGATAGGGCGGCGGCGGCGGCCGCTGCGCGGCCGCCCGCCGCCTGCCCTGCCCTCGCCGATCTCTCCGACATCCAGCCCCCCTGTCGCCGTCAGGCAACACCTGACGTCAGGGCAGACCGTACACTGTCAGGCTATGCTTGACAAGGCTTCCAACCGCTCGGAGCGACCGACATGAACGAAGAAAAACGCTTGACAAAGCTGGCTGAGGATGCTGCACACGCGAAAGGCTCGCAGGCCGAGCTTGCGCGCTATCTCCGCGTCACCAGGGCAGCGGTGAACGACTGGATCCACGGTCGAACGAAGCCCGACGGCCTGAACGTCGTCAAGATGCAAGACCTCTTGAAACGCGCTGCGTGTGTCCTGCTCGCAGCAGGACTTTCAATGACCGGCAACGACGCTGACGCGTTTAACAAAACGCCTGCGCGCGACACATTCTGTACGGTGTCGCCATACACATTGTGCGTCATGTATCCCAAGACGAACCAGCCACCCAAGGCCTTCAGGGCGGCTGGTGCGGTGGCTTAGTTCAGCTTGTCGGTCGGCGGGACC
>Ga0070741_10004898_pt1 | contig 30640 bp, 38 predicted proteins | sample Coa_R1_4_FD_66440 | JGI IMG/M metagenome (GOLD analysis project Ga0070741, IMG submission 66440) | Surface soil microbial communities from Centralia Pennsylvania, which are recovering from an underground coalmine fire - Coalmine... | ecosystem: Environmental > Terrestrial > Soil > Unclassified ... | reverse complement strand
GCTCGTGCGCTGGCGCGGCTTGCCTTTGCCCCATCCTTTCGGCGTCCAGGCGCGGAATTTGTCCTGTGTTTCCGCGTAGCAATTCGTGCACAGCTCATCCACCTTCGTGCAGCCGATCCATGGATTGAACGTGTGGTCGCACCATTCGATTTTCGTTTGCGTGCTCATCGGCTTTCCGGCCTCACTTTCGATTGCACCACCTGCAGTGCCCATTGTCTTGCGCGGGAATACAGCCAACACACCAGCGTCGCGATTGTCGCAAGCGCAAAACAGAACAATAGAACCGCTCGATCTTCCCACATTTTCCGAGCAATCGAGGCCGCAATCATCAGCGCGATCGCGACGCCTCCCAGAATGGCAAGAACTTCGAGTAGCCAGCAAACACACACCACAAACCAGGCTAGAATTTTAACAAATGCGCTCACAGCACAAACCCCCTCTCCACATCCTCCGCCTGCGCTGCGAGCGCGGCGGCGAAGGCTTTGGCTCCGGGGCGGGTGCCGATGAACGTGCCGGCGTGGCGCGCATCGGCCACCCACGCGGTGCCGCTGCGGGTGAGAAAGAGGCGCACGAGCCCGCCGCGCTTCTGGCCGGGGCTGCAGCCGTGCCGCTCCAGCACCACGCGGTAACGGTAAATCCAGTTCGGGAGCTTCATGCCGCTTCCTCGCTTTCGCCCTCTTCCGTCGCGGACGCTTCGCCGATCTGGACGCCGAGCGGTTTGACGGTGAAATTCTCGGTGGTCACGCGGGTGATGCCAAACTCGGCCAGTTGCTCGTCGCTGCAGCGTTCCAGCGCCTCGATGTTGAGTTCCACCTTGCGGCGCAGGTATTTTTTGCGTCCGCCGCCGCGCGCGATCCGCAGGATGCACGCCGCCTCGTCGGCACATTCCAGTCTGGTCGATTTGCGGAACTGCAGCTTGCCGTAGGCGGTGGTGAGCGTCTTCGGTTTTACGAACCAGTGCGGATTGCGCTCGCAGATGACCTGGAGCGCCTTTTGCGCTTCGCCCTGGGCGGCCTGCAGCCGGGTGTATTCCTTGCGGCGCTTGTCGAGGATCGGCAGCATTTTCGCGTCGAGGCTGGCCTTGATCGCCGCGAGCCGGATCGTGGCGTCGGAATAGAGGGCGAGCAGGTCGATCGCGTTCTTGAAATCGGGGGATTCGGGGATGGGTGATTTGTCTTTTTTCATGTGGTGGTCATTGTGGTTTTTGGTGTTTGGTGCCGCAGCGCGGGAAACCGAAAGTGGCCTGCCGCAGGCCGACTGCGATGTTGTGCAGGAGCGCAAAGCATTCGCCGCAGACCGGCCCGAGATCGGGATCGGAGCACGTGGCCTCGGTTTCCTCGCAGCAGAGACAGAGCGGGCGGGTGTTCATCGTGGGTATACCGTCGAAGGATTAGGATCGCTGGCCGCTTTCATCAGCGCGTTCATTTGCGAAGCAACGCCGCCGTAGAAAAAGTCATGAGCGGTGTCGTAGGACGCTTTCGCCTTCACCAACTGCGCGGCTTTCGCGCACATGGCTGCGATCTGGACGAGTTCGTCGTAAACGCGCTGCGGGTCGCGCGCTTCCGCTTTTTTATAAACTTCCAGTTTAAACTCGTGAAACTCCTCATCCATCACGCCCAGCGCCTCGTGCAGCGAGGCAAATTCGCCGTGGAGCGCCACCGCCCGCTGCGCCTCCGCGTGAGTGGCCTTGAGAAATTGCAGCAGTTCGAGGTTGCTCATGCGTGCGCCCTTTCCGGCAGGCGGATGCCTTGTTGCCGCACATACGCGCGGAAGGCGTCGCGCTTGTTCATCTCGCGCTCGGCGATCTCCGTGAGCCAGTTGTCGTAGATGCAGAGTTCGTCGAGCGTTTCGGCACGGAAAAACCCGCCGTTTTTTCCCGGCGCGGCGCAGACGATCTCCGGCCAGAGCATCGACTCGTCGCTGATGATCTGCCGCACCTGCCGTTCGCGCGAAGGCCGCCAGCGCAGCTCGCGGCAGATGTCCGCGCTGGTGATCGCGTGGTCGCGGCCCACGCGCGTTTTCACCACTGCAAAAATGGCGTCGCCCTCGGGTGTCCTCATTGCGCCCTCCCATTTCTCCCAAACCTCGGCGTGAGCGCCGCCACCCGCGCTTCGCGTTCCAGTTGCCGTTGCGCCTCTTTTACCAGCTCCACCGTGAGCGGGCGGCCGGCCTCGGCCTTGAACCGGGCGCGCTCGATCGCCTTCACCATTGCGCCGCAATAGCCCTCGCTGCTGAGCGCCTGCTCGACGAGCTGCTTGATCACCGGCTCGCTCGCGTCGGGCGCGTGATGCCGCGCCACGGCGGCGAGGTCGGGCTCGCTCATCGTGTCGGCGAGCGGGAAGGTCTGCACCCGGCCCACCCACTGGCCGGGAGCCCAGCGCGGGTTATCGTTCATCGCGCCGGTGAGCGCCTCGCTGTATTGCGGCGTGGCTAAAATGATCACGCTCACGCCGTGGAGTTCCCACAGGAACCGGAGAAACTCGATCCGCGACGGCGAATTGCGCAAATCCTTCGGCCAGAGATAATGCGCCTCGTCCACAATTAAGAGGTTGATCCGGTTCGGGCCGAAACAGGCCATGATCTTCGGGCGGGCCTCGCTGTTTTTCCCGTTGGTGCCGATGTGGACGCCGAGCGCGCTGCCCAGGGCTTCCGTCCAGTCCTTTTCCGTGGGTCCAAATGGCGCGGTGAGCCAGCAGGCGCGGTGCAGGTTTTTAAAATACTCGTGCCGCGCGCAGATGCTTTTGCCCATGCGGGTTTTGCCGGTGATCTCGATGATCTGCGGCTCGGCCAGCGCCATTTTAAAGGCGTTGCCGATCTTCCGGCGCACCTTCGTGTCGGCGATTTTTCCCAGCGCCTTGTCAAACTCGCCCACCAGCCGCCAGTCGCGGCGTTGCGCGGCGCGTTCCTCGTGCAGGTGCCGCTCGAAACGGCCCCGCAGCAGGTCGACCTGTCGCACAAAGCGGGTGAGATCGGCGTCGGGATCGGTGAGCGCGCGGCGGATTTCCGTGCGGTCGAGGTCGAGTTCGCCGCTGAGGGCGTCGGCGGTGAGATCGCGCAGCCGGGCGTAATTGCAGAGCCAGAGCATCGCGTCGCGCTCCTGCGGCGGGCGGATGCGCGCGACGCGGGCGACGATGTTCAGCCCGATCGCAATCCCGCGCAGCTTCGCGCTGGCGAGGTAACGCTCGTTGCTGGCATCGGGGTCTGCGCCGGGAGGGGCAAGTCGTGTAGTGGACATGTGGGAGGGTGTGTGGTTTCTAGGTTTGTGGTGTTGTGGTTAATTGATTGGAAAAATTGCCACGTGCTGAGGCTTCGCTGCTCACGAGAGCGCCCCGCTCTGTTGCGCCGCGTGGCGCGGCAGATTGATCAAAATTCATGTCTCATCCTCCTGCGTCGCGGCCCAGTCGCGCTCATCGCCCAGCGACTCGATGTATTTCGGCTTGGCCGCATCGCGCTGCGCCGCGCGGGATTCCGCGCTGTTGATCCGGCCGGCCAGTTCGCTCTCCGGCAGCTCGCGCGCGACTTGTGCGGTGAGGCCGCAGACACGGGCGCGGAGCGCATCGAGCGCGGCGGTGTTGCCTTCGCGCCGGGCGGTCTCGGCCTCGATGTAAACCTGTGAACCAATCAACGCCTCGCGGGCAATCCGGTTGTGATTGATCGCCTGCCGCTCGTTGCGGCGGATCATTGCCTCGGGGTCGGTGCGCTCCGGCGGCACAAACATCGGGATGGTTTCGAGGTGCTCCGGTTTCTCGGCGTCATCGGCCAGTTTTTCGTTGCACTCGTCGATGTGCGAGACGGGGTTTTTGAGGACGTGAATCTCAAATGGACGGTCCACATCGTGAATGATCAGAAATTCCTTTTTACCCACGCGTTGCGCCTCGTGCACGACGCGGCTGTGTTCGTGCCAGAACCGGCAGCCATTGATCACGCAGCCGTTGGCGGTGAATGTTGCCCGCGCGATCCGCATCATCAGCAGAGCCGCATCTTTTTCGCTGATCCGCAGGAGCGATTCGCCGCGCGCGCCCATCTCGGCGAGCAGGCGCTTTTCCTTGTCGTCGGGGCTTTCGGTCACCAGCCTCCCGTTGACCTCGATCTTCGCGAAACCGTCCATCCGGTGCCCGCGCCGCCGGTTGTAGTAGGCGATCGCGAGCTTGAGCCATTCGAGAAAATCGGCAAGGTGCACCAGCGGTGCCTCGATGCCGCTTTGCGCGCAGGCCGCACGGGCGTCGAGGATTTCGCCCGTCTCGAAATACTGGCACATCACCGCGTTTTGCGCGCAAAGGAGCGCCTCCTCGGTGATTGAGTTTTTGAGCCGGTAATTTTTGTGCGTGAGCGTGGCGGGGGTGAGGTTCGGGTCGCCGTGCATGTCGGGCATCGCCACGCGCGCATCGTTGCCACGCTGCCCTTTCAAGAAGCCGATCAGGTGAGTAAAAACGTTGTTGAACGACTCGATGTAAGGTTTGCCACGCGGGTTGCCGCGCGTCTTCTCGCGCCAGAGGCCGGTCGCGCCGCGTCCGCCGAGCAGCTCGGTGCGGGAGATTTGCAGGCCGAATTGCTTGCGCAGATACTCCGCACGATCCTCGGAGATCGAGACCGTGCCGTGCTCGAATTTCAACATCGCACCCGGCGCGAAGCCGCTGAACCGGATCACCGCGACCGTCAAATCCACTACGTCGCGCTGCTTCATGTTCCCATCTGGCCGCAGCGCAAAGTCGATGATCTGGCCGGTGGCGACATCGCGCGCGAAATAAATCCACGGCTGGAAAATCCGGCCATCGTCGCCGATGACATTGAGATCGGGCCGTTTGTCGTCAAACTCGATGCGCTGCCGCAGCCCGAGCTTCGCGCGACTGCACGGAAGCGACGGGAGCGCGCCATTGAGCATTGCGTGGCCTTTGCCGAGCGTGGCCATCAATCGCGCCGCTCGGGTCGGGATTACCTTGGCGCTGCGCAGTTGCGCCAGCTTGAAAGGGAACGGCTCATCCTCGCGCCGCGCCCGCCCGAGTCCGGGCACTTCCTCGCCATGCTGCCAGAGCAGCTCAAAATAGATAAAGGCCGCGCTCACGCTCACGACGCCCGGCTCCAGGCATTTCGCGCGAAACGCCTTCACGAACGCAGCGGGGATTTCGAGCCGGTTCTTGTGGGGGACGTTCTTGTTATCGCAGAGGAATGTGAGCGCGATCCGTTGCGCCTTGAGTAATTCCCAGCCGCCGAGCCGCTCGATCGCCTTCGCCTTCCCGCGCACGCGGTGCGCGCTGATGGTGCGCTCGACAAGCTCCAGTGTGTCCTTGTCGATGAAACTAAAGAGGCTTTTAAACATCGCCTGCGCCCGTTCCTCCGCGCTCGCCCGGCGTCCGGTCGCCTCCAGCGTGGCAAAGTAAGCTTCCATCACGTCGAACATCTTTTTTGCCTTTTCCCGTGTCGCCTGCGGGAAGGCGGCAAATTCCATGCGCGGTTTCCAGCCGACCGACTGCGAGGAGACCAGCGAGGAAAAATCGCGTCCGCGATCCTCCTCCAGCCGTGCGGCGAGTTGTGCGCGCCAATCCTCCGGCAGGTCGCCAAAGCGGAAAGTCTGCATGCCGCCGCTTCCGCGCTCCTCGATCACCGGCTCGGGCGCGCGCAGGCGAAACCCTCTTTCGCTGATGCCGAGCAACCCGGCCCATGCCGCCGCCGGCAACCGTTCCTGTTCGGGTAGAATTTGCAGGTTCATTAGATCGCTCCTTTCCGGCGGAGCTTCTTCGCCTCCGCGATCAATTCCTCCAGCACGTCGATGTTTTCGCGCACGAACCGGAGCCGCTTCGCGCGGTTCATCCGCAGCCATGTCTCCATGATCGGCGTGTCGATGCCCGCCTGTTTCGCCAGTTGTTTCTTCGCCTTCTTCGCCGCCGCGTGCGGGCTCTCAGCGTGCTTGAGCACACCGCATTCGAGGAAAAGCTGGCGCGGGGTCGACGCCGGGGCGATCTCGTGCAGCGCATCGAGCGCCGCCTCGCGCCGGTCATCAGGCAACACGCCTCCGTCGAGCAGCGTGTTAAACACGGTTGTCAAATGCGACCCATGTGTCGCATTTCTCATCCGGCACTCCAGAATCTCGCCCACGCCCACGTAACGCTGGGCCGTGCGCGCGCTGCCTGGGAAGTGCTCCTCCAGCCACGGCAGCCACTCGCCGCGCGGCATCCCTGCCCGCACGCGCATCAGCTCCAGCCCGCAGAGCGCGGCGTAAAGCACCGCCTCGCGGGCGCTCTGCATCGCCAGCCGGTGAAAGGTCATCCACCTCGGTTGCTCGACGATGTGAAAGTCGGCGTCGGTCGCCAGTGTGGCAGGTTTAGTTATTGCGAGCGCGTTCATGGAGAATTTTGAAATCAATCTTGGCGTTGCGGAGCACCCGCAGGAGCGTGCGAGCGTTGAGTGGCGCGGTGTTTTCGCTATTGGCAAAGACGCGCACCTTCACGCCCGCGACCACGATGTCGCACCGCTCCTCGCCCATCGCGCGGAGCGCATTGGCCGTGCTCACGATTTGCTTTTGCGTGGCGTTCATCGCGCTGGCTCCAGCATCGGCATTTCGGTTTGCACTGGCACAGGCCGGCGCCGGCCAGCCATCAGGCAAAGTCCATCGATCCAGCTCAACGCCTCGCCCGAACATTGGTCATTTCTGCGTCCGCAGCCACAGGCGCAAAGGAGGGTTTTACGGTTGTTTTCGCGTCTCATAATTGTTTAACGGTTCTTGTTGCGGGGACGCAGCGGCAGGCCGCGCCCGTATTGAGCGGTGAGCTGGGTGGAAATGCCGCGCCGGAGGAAAAAGGCGTTGCAGGCGGCGGACACCGCGCCACTGAGTCCCTTGCGGCGCTCCACGCTACAGCCATGCCCGGCCAGCGAAATTTGATGCACGATCGGTGTTCCGTTCTTTTTCATGGCGTTAACAGGCTGGCAAACTCGGCGGATTTGCGGTTGACGGATTGCACCAGCGAGAGGAGTGCATCGGCGCTGTTTTCGATTTTCTCGCAGTCGCATCCGCGCAATCCGCGTGCGACGTTAAGAATGTCCCGCAGCAGCATCTCCCGCTTTTCCGGCGGGCAATGGCTCCAGGCCAGTGCGACGATCTGTTTAAAGGAGGCTTCCATTGTTTAACGGGCCGGTTTGACCGCTCCTTTTTTCCCGCATGACGCGGATTGCGTTTTCGTCTTAGCTCTGCGGGATGAGCGAATATCCTCCCGGCGGCGAGCCGCCTGTCCTGCGCGCGGAGCTTTCGCGCCTCCAGCGCGAGATCGACACTTTGCGCTCGGAAGCGGCGCAGTTTCGACGCTCGATTGAAGAACGCCTGGCAACTTACGCAACGCTGATTGCAGAAGCTCGCGGCGCGCTCGATCAAATAAACCTGGAGCTAGACCGAGCCGCGCATCGCGCAGGAAAATCTTCACAAAGCCCAGCTCGCCGCGAACCGAGTCGATCCGGAAAGGGAGCGCGCCCAGCTCCTCCATCGAAAGCGCGTCGATCCAAAGATCGAAAGCCGCGCACGTCTCGCAAACCAGCCGCTCCATCGCGCCCGGCTGCAAAGCTGTCAAAACCTCAGCCGTCCCGAGCGGTGCAAAATAGGAAGGCATAGCTTTCATGGCCGAGATGTATCCGGGCTCCCCGCCATGGCTGGAACCGCTGTTGAATGCTCTGCGGATGCAGGCCAGCAAGATTCGAAAGACATTGATTCTGCCACTGCCGGATTTACCGGATGGCCTTCGAGGCGAAGAAGAGCCCGCGCGAGCAGTCCGCGCATATTTCCTTCAATACATAGATACAGGTCGTTGGCCGGATGCGTCAGCAGAGCTTCGAGGCTTGATTCTTTACTCTCTGGATCGCGCGCTGGATTTATTAACCCGCCTGCGGCGTTACCCGGATTTTCGGCATTTGCCTCCGCAACCGCGTGACAAAGTTCTACGATGGCTCTTGATAGACGTTCCGGCCAGGCATCCCCTGCGTCGTAATCCTCCCGGTCAGTCGGGGCCAGCGCGGTGAAGCAGGGCGATTCGAGTTCGATTTGGTAAAGTTGCTCTGTTGTCATTCTGTTTAACTCCGTGAACTTGGGTGGGCCCGGCAGATCGCCGAGCGGTAGTAGCCGTTTTTTACGAGGAAGAGATTGCACCCCGCCTCGATCAGCCGGTTCGCCTCGCGCTGGGGTCGCTGGGGGGCCGTGCGGTCGGGTTGAAGGATTACCTGCGCGACCTGACGCAGCAGATCGGGATTGGAACGCTCGCCGAGCAGGACGATGCGCAGATAAGTATGCGAGATGCCGACGCGGCGGGCGGTGCGGCGGAGCGGAATTGCGCCTTCGAGGAAGCGGCTTCTTAATTCGTTTGGGGAGAAATCAATCATGTGGTCTAGCTTTTGGTGTTCAACATTGTGAAAAGGCGAAGCTGGTGCTCATCGGCAACCCTGAGCGCGGCGAGCGTGGCGTTGGCGGCGTCGGCTTCCGCCTCGCAGCCGCATTGCGCTCCGATCTCGGCAACGGCTTGCAGCACCGCGAAGCGTTGATCATCTTGAGAGTGTTCCAGCGCCACACGGCTGATGAGCTTAAACTGAATAGCGATATCCATACAGAGTTATTCAGCGCCCTCCCCTGGCATCGGTGCTTTTTCCACAGTCTCCTTCAACTTCTTGAACGTGGTTTCATCGATCCGCTTTCCCGAGAGAACAGAAGATGCGGCGGTGTAATTGACTTTCGCGCGACGAACAACCTCTCCAAGCGACAGCCCTTTTAATACGATCTGCGCTTTTAGTTTGCGCACTTTAAGGGGGGCTACGAATCTCATCACGCATTCACTTTGTCATTCAGTCTGAATGCTTGCAAGAAAAAACTTTCAAATTTTTTTACATGGGCGACCATTGCCATTGTGAACTCTGAATTTGCTGCGAGGATTCAGGCGCTCATCGACGCCGCAGGCGGTATCAATGCCCTCGCGCGCATCTTCAATGTGAGTCCCGGCAATATCATCAACTGGCGCGACGGAGCCCGCGCCTTTGACAGCACGCTCCACAAGGTGGCCGAACGCACGGGACTTGATTTTGAGTGGCTGCGCTCGGGCGAGGGAGATATCGAGCACGAGTTAAACAAGCTGAGAGCGCACGCCTCCGAACCCGCCGCCAAATATCGCGCGGAGAAAAAGATTCCGCTCATCTCATGGGCGACGGCTGGCAAGGCGATGATTGACTTTGATGACGTGGTGGACTGGGATGGATTTCTGGAACGCGGTGGCATCCGCGACCCGCGAGCCATCGCGGTGACGGTGCGTGGCGACTCTATGATGCCGGTGATTCAGGAAGGCGACATCGTGATCCTGCTCTGCTCGCAAAAGCCCATTAGTAATAACGTGGTGGTCGCACGGCTCAAGGCCGGCGGCGTGATCTGCAAACTCTTTCAACGCACGGGAACCGATGGCAAAACCTTCCGGCTCTCATCCTATAACGCGGCCTACCCTCCGCTCGATCTGCACGAAGAGGATTTCGTGTGGCTTTATCCGGTCGGGGAAATGCGCCGCAACTTCATGAAGTGACTATGAAACTCACGCAATGCCCCGCCTGCACAAACGCCGTTTCTACCACGGCAAAAACCTGCCCGCACTGCGGACAGATTCTTAAAAAAGCACAAAGCGCAACTGGGTTGCTCGCCGCGATCATCATCGGCCTGATCTTCGGTTTCTTCGTTCTGAGTTGCGAGAGCAACGTATTCACCCACTGATATGAAACAGTATAACGAGCCGATTCTCGCGACGATGTTCAACCTGTTCGCGGGGCTTTGTTGTTTTGGCCTGTTGCCAGCGACAATCATGCTATTCAGCGACACCAACCGCGTTTCAGTAATCGCCTTCGTATCATTACTCCTTAACGCTTTCTTTTTCGCAGGCTTCGCGCAAGTCATGGGTCTGATCGCTAAGACGGCCCACCACGCCGAGCGCGCCGCTGACGCCGTGGAGCGCATGACATTTAAACAAGTGGAAGCGCCGAAACCCACACGAGCGCCAGCCAACACCGACCCTCTCGGTCTGCACAAGGAGCCGGCGTTTTACTACAGCAACGAAGGCGCGAATGAAGGTCCGTTTACATGGAAGGATTTGCTCGACTTCAAAACGGCGGGCGTGATCAACGACGAAACATTTGTTTTACGCGAGGGTGAAACGGAGTGGCGGACTTTTGCGGCGATGGCGGAATAATCCGCTGTTCAACATACAGACAAAACACACACGCGACCAAAAAGTGTTACGGTTTGTTGTGGAGTCGGATTGAGCGCTGCGGATTAAAAAACGCGTTAAAAAAGATTTCTTTCCACTTGACAGGTGGAACGTTTCCACCTGCAAGAGCCGCGTTTTTGTCAAGCATAAAAAAAGGGCTCACGGTGTTTCCACTTTTGTTGCCAAGGCTGGGATATGCACCCACGCATTTCTCCTCGCAGCGCTGCGTTCGTTTTGCTCGCCAGCGCCTTCCTCGCCATCCCGTTTTTCACTCCCGCCTGCACCACCGGTGCCGATGGCAAAAAGCATTTTGACAAGGCGAAGTTTGAGGCGGCGTGGAACTCGCCGGCGACGCAGGAGGCAAAACGCTTTGCCACCAGCGCGGCGCTGAACATCGGCGTTTCCGCGCTCAGCCAGCTCCTCACCGGTCAGCCGGTCGATTTAAAAGCGGACGCTCTCAGCGGTGCCGCGAATGCACTGCGCACGACCATCGGCACCAATGCGCCGATGGCGGTGGTGCATCAGACCATCGCCGATGGCATCAGCGATCCCGCGCTCAAGAAGCCGGTCGCGGATGCGATCACCGGCGTGGTCGCGGAGGCAATCAAGAAACATCTGCCGCCCGACGTGGCGAAGGAAGCGGCGGCGCAGGGGCTGGACTTGAGCGTCGCGGCGGCCCCGGCAGTCGTCACACAACCCTGAAAAATCAGCCACGGAGAACACAGAGAACACGAAGATTTTTTAAACCCCCAGCGATCTCAGTGCCCTCCGTGGCAATCAAAAAAACAAATGCCTAAATTCATTCTCGATCTCGTTTTGAAATACGGCCGCCCGATCCTCGCGGGACAGGTGCGGCATTTTCTCACCGGCGGCGGCGTCTACCTGGTCACGAACGGTTACGCCGACAACGACACCGCGCAAAAAGCCATCGGCGCAGCCGTCACGCTGCTCTCGCTCGGCTGGAGCATCGTGCAAAAAATCATGGCGGAAAAGGCGAAGCAGGATGCGCTCGTCGCCGCCGCGCCCAGGGCGCAACCCGCTTTCCAAGTCGTCAACAAACCGTGATCAAATCTTTTTTTACAGCGGGGTGGGGCAGTCTGGTAGCTCGTTTGGCTCATAACCAAAAGGCCGATGGTTCAAATCCATCCCCCGCGACTTTGCACTGTGGTCAAAAGTCCCCGCGCGTCCCGTCCGGGGGGAACGGGCGCGCGGGGCAGCCCGCTTACTACCGATGATCTACCTGCCCACGCTCTTCATTTTGGGGCTGATCGTTCTGGTGTGGACATGGCCTTCGAGCGGAGGCGATTTGCGATGAGGCAGCAATACCAGGGCAAAATATCCACCTTCGGCGGACCGGACGACAAAGGCGTCGGGCAGACGGAAGGGCTCGCGCTCATCGGCCAGGCGGATGCCGGCAAATGGTGGTTTAGCTCATTATTTCTCACGCGCGGCAGCACCGGCTACGCGCGCGGCTTGAACCCGGACGCCTATTACATCGCCATGCGGTGGAACTACGCGGAGACGCCAAAAAATCTTTTGCGCCGGATGGTCGTGCGCGTCTGCAACCCGGCCAATGGCCGGATCGCCTTTGCCCGCCCGGTCGATTACGGCCCCGGCGACGGGACGTTGATCGACGGCAACCCCACCCGCGACACCGGGCGCATCGCCGATCTCTCGCCCGGCCTCGCCGCCTACCTCGGGCTGGAGACCGACGACGTCGCGGTGATCACGCTCGACACGACCCTTTTCGAATGAACACTTTTTTTCAACGCTGCAGGGAAGCGCATGGAAGGCTCGAACTCGCCAATTTCGCGCTCTCCGGGGACAAGCCGGATTTCGCGCGTGCCGGCAGGGAACTCCATCGCGCGTCCGTCGAGCTGTGTTTCGCAATCGCAATCGCGCAAGAGGAACTGGGTATTTCCGATTCGGAACTTTTCGCATGAGGAATGAAACGGCAAATTCGGAAACAGATCGCCGCGAGAAGCCAGCATTTGCTGGCGACGCTGCTCGCATGGCAACGGGAACGCCGACGCCGCACGAGGAGGAGAAAGGGTAAATGATCGCGGAACTCACAATGGAAAACGCAGGGCCGTTTCTCGTGGTCGTCATCGGGCTCGTCTCGCTCGGCGGCGTGATCCTGCTGGTGCTGAAAATTTACAACGAATCGCGCAAGGCGTTCGGCAAACGCCCGCCGGTGGATGAAGAACTCGACACGCTCGACGGACGCATCGGCGCGCTGGAGAAACTGCCGGGGGAACTGCTCCGCATCAAGGAGGACGTCACGAAGCTCGACCGCGACTTTGATATGCTTCGCGGCGGAATATCAAAGATGGAACTCGATCTCATGCGCGCCGGCGAGCAGCGCAAGGATGAGATGATCAAAATCCTCAGCGACGCCAACCGGCGTCTTTGGACAAAGATGGACGACATCGTGCGTTCGCTCGGACGGCTGGAGGGCCGCGAAAAATGAGAAACCTCGAAATCCGCCGGACGATTCTGGATGTGCTGGAAGTCGCTTTTCCATATGCGACGCCGGAAACCACGCTGCGCGTCCAGCTCGACACGCGCCTGCGCCCGCCGGTGGGCGACGCGGAGTTTGAGCAGGCGATGACTTTTTTAAACACGAAAGCGCACGTCAAAACCGTGGCCGACCCGATCGACGAGCAAAACGTGAAATGGACGATCACCGAGACGGGAAAGGTGCTGCTGCGGCAATGAACAAACGCAAAATCACCATCATCGCGATCGGGTGGTATTGGTTTTGTCCCGTCCAGTTCACGGACTTGGAAATCTTTTGTCCGATCCCGCGCCCGCTCTGGCTCGGCTGGCTGCTCGCGCTCGCGAATGCGTGGCAGCAATTCCTGAATTTTTGCTTCTCGTTCATCGACGAGGACGCGTGCGGTTTTGTGGCTCGCGTCACGCCGCTGCGCAAGCCCTACGAAATTTCAATTCCTGCGCACTGGAAGGGAGTCTGATGCCAAACAACCGTAAAACACGCGGCGATTCGGTTTTGGACTCGAAGCTCAGCGAGGCGCAGCAGGAGCAGGTATTCGCGCATTGCGAGACCGTGCCGCTGGAGGCGGGCGTGGCGTGGTTGCGCGCGGAGTTTGATATTACGCTCTCCGCCGGGCGTCTCGGCAAATGGCTCGAAAACCGCCGCGCCGACAAAGCCTTTTCCGCGACACTCTCCAGCATCCGCGCCGACGCGCAGCGCGCGGAGTTGATTAACAAAAGTTTTTCCGCCGCCGGCTTCACTTCCGCCGCGAGCACGATGATCGGCCAGTGCATTTTTGAGGAGCTGCAAAAACCGGTGGAACTCAGGAACGAGGAACGCATCGCCGAGTTCATCCGGCACATGCTCAAGGCGCAGGATTTGGAGCTGAAGGAAATCGACCAAAAGCAAACCCGCGAGTTGAAGGAACGCGACCAGCAGCTCAAGGAGCAGGCGCAAAAACTCGACCGCGAAAAATTTGAAACCGACGCGGCGAAAATGTTGTTGAACGAAGCGTTGCGCGTGCGCGCGGCGGAGATCGCAAACAGCAACCTCTCGAAAGCGGACCAGATCGCCGCGATGCGCAAGGCGGCCTTCTCGGATGTGGATGCGCTCGAAGCGAGCGGAAAGGTGGCAATCCCGCAATGAAACGCGAGCGCCGTCCCTATCAAAACGTCGCGCTGGTCGCCGTGCGCAAGGTGCGCCAGATCGCGCTCTACTGGGCGCGCCGATGCCGGAAATCGACCACGCTCGGCGACATCGGCTTTGACGAAATCTCGAAATCGCCGGGCCGCATGGTCATCGCCGCGAGCGCGTCGCTCCTGCTCGGCAAGGAACTGGTCGGCGTCACGCTCAGCGCGGCGGAGCAGGCGATGATCGTTGCCAATGAAGCAGCCGCTGTGCGCGAAGTCTTCGACCACGGCGCGGGCGAGCGCGACCTCGATTTCAAAGTCGCGGACTCGTCAAAGGACAAACTGCTCACCGGACTTTCGCCGGAGGATTTTGCAGAGCTTTACCAAAGCTCGCGCATGGAGCTGCGCCTTTACTTTGACCGCACACATTACTCGCGGCTGCAGGTGATCGCGCCGAACCCGGCGACCGCGCGGAGCTGGCGCGCGACGGTGCTGCGCGACGAGTCCGGTTTCACCAACGCGAATTTCGAGAACGAACTGCGCATCGCCACCGACCCGATGATGCGCGACACGCCCGATTTAAAAATCATCTACGCCTCGAACCTCTCGGGCAACGACCGGCATCCCTATTTTGAAATGACGATGCCGCGCGAGATCACGGCGGAGAGCGAGGACGAACAATTCCCCGCGAACCCGGATGGGCATCTCTACATCGGCCAGCAGGGCATCCTCGTGCATCGCGTGGCGCTGAAGGATGCCTACGCCGCCGGGCATGCGCTCTTTGACGATCGCGGCGAAAAAATGACTTACGCGCAATGCCGCGTCTTCCCGCAATTCCGCAGCGGCTGGGATGAGACGTATGCGCTCAACCACAAGGCGGGCGGCGCGGCGGCGATCGACCTGGTTGCGCTGATCTCGGCGCAACGGCGCGGCGTCGGAAAGTGCAACTTTGTTTTCGTCGAGAACGAAGGCGATTTCCGGCAGGCGCTCACACTGCTCGCGGCGACGCTCACGAGCGGCCCGGTCGGCATCGGCCTCGACGTGGCGAGCACCACCGGCGAGACGAGCAACCCGTCGAGCATCACCGTCACGGAGAATTGCGGCGGCGAACGCCACCAGCGGCTCGTCGTGGTTTTTAAGACGAAAAAGCGCGCGGTCATGAGCGATTACCTGGCGCGCATCGTCACCACGATCCGCGCACGCAATTCCGGCGGCCCCGCGCGCCGGCTTTGCATCGACGCGAGCAACGAACGCCTCGCGGCGGAGGAAACGAAGGACGATCTTTCGCGCATCATCCCGGTCGAGCTGGTGCTCGGCGGCGGAAGCGTGGAGCCGTTGCCGTCCGGTTATCGCGACGCGATCAATTACAAGACGTATCTCGGCGATCTTTACTGCGCCGCCGTGAATGACGGGCGCACGGTGTTGCCTGCGGCGGATTACATCAAGGACGATCACCGGCTCACGGTGAAGGATCAGGGCCGCTACAAATGCACGCCCGATAGCGACGGCAAACATGGCGACACCTTCGACAGCGGCAAGCTCGCGGAGTGGGCGCTCTTGAATAATGCCGGCGCATTGAACGCCGAGACCGTTTCCAAAATCCGCATCGGCAACTCGGCGGCACCACACCGCATTTTTGAGCCACGGAGGTTTGCGGGAGTATGATGACCCCGCGCGACAACGCAGTGATCGACCGGCTCAACCGCCGCGAAAAAAGCCGCGTGGCGGCCAAGACGTCGACGGCGATTGTGCCTGCGACCACGCAGACGTTGACCGTGAGTCCGAATAACGGCCCGCAATCCATCGCGCGCATCCTGCGGCCGCAGAATGGCGGCTACCAATGGCTGATGCCGCAGCTCGCGGCGATCACACCGCAATATATCGAGATGACGCTGCGCGGGGCGGCGTCGGGCTATCACGTCCAGCAGGCCGCGCTTTTCCGCCTGATGCTCGATAGCTGGCCGGAGCTGGCCGCGTGCGTGCAGGAAATCGTCCTCGGCGTGCAGCGCAAAAAAATGGTGTTCGAGCCGTATGCGGAGGAGGACACCGACCCGACGAACGACGCGATCGAGCGTTGCAAGGTGGCCGGGGCGGCGTTGCGAGGGATGCGCCCGAACCCGGCGGCGGATGAGAACGATCTCGACGGGACGATCAGCGATATTTTGCACGCGTGGTTCTGCGGCGTCTCGGTCTTGGAAATCGGCTGGCAAATCCAGCAGACGCCATCGCTCGGCCAGTTCATGGCCCCGCGCGCGACGTGGTGGGCCGACCCGACCGCATTCGCTTGGGGACAGGATGGCGTGCTCGGCCTCAACCCGAACGCCACCGCCACGGCCTCCGCGCCCGGCTCATCTTCGTATCTCACCCAGGCGCAACTCAACACGAACGTCACTCCATTCCCGCCGCACAAATTTTTGATCGCAATCCACAAGGCGCAAAGCGGCACGCCGTTTGGCAGCGCGATGTTCCGCGCGCTCGCCTGGTGGTGGTGCGCGGCGAATTTCTCCGCCGACTGGCTGATGAATCTCGCGCAGGTATTCGGCCTGCCGTTCCGCTGGGCGAACTACGACCCGAACGCCCCGCAATCGACCGTGGACGCGATTTGCAACATGCTGCAAAACATGGGGAGCGCCGGCTGGGCGGCCTTCCCCGCCGGCACCACGCTCGACTTGAAAGACACCGGCAAGACCGGCGACCACAGCCCGCAGGGCGAGCTGCTCGACCGTGCCGACCGCTACGCGCGCCTGCTCATCCTGGGGCAGACGATGAGCGGCAGCCAGAGCGCCACCAAGGGCGGCGGCAAAGCCTTCGGCTCGGTGGAAAAGGATGTGAAACAGGACCGGATCGAAGCCGCCGGCAAATTCGCCTGCGCGGTGCTCAACGGCCAGCTCATCCCGAGCATCCTCACGCTGACTTACGGCGACGGCGCGCTGCTGCCGGAGTGCCGGCTTCTGGAGAAAAAGGAGGGCAGCCTGGAAGATGCGCAAAGGGATCAAATCCTCGCTCAGCTTTTCGACCTCGATGAAGGCTATATGCGCGCCAAGTTCGACCAGCCTGCACCGGCAAAAGGCGCACCGGTCGTGCGCAAACAAAATTCAACACCACAAACAGGGTCGTTAAACAACGAAAAGTCGCCTTCGGAAGTGACTCCCCCGAAGGCGCGCTCAGGGGAAGACGACCCGCTTGAGAGCAAGCTCGCGGCACTCGCCGCCCAACCCGACGACGCCATTTTTGCCCGCGAACTAAAAACCCTCGCGGAAACCCTCGCATGAACATCGAAATCGAAGCCCTTCAAAGCATAAGCCTCAAGCCCGGCGAAACGCTGGTCGTGAAATACAGCCGGTCCGTCACGAGTGAGTGCATGGTTCGCCTCGTCGCCATTTTTAACGACTGGCACAAAAACAATCCCGACGTGCAAGTGATTTTCGTGCCGAATGACGTGGAGCTTTCCACCATCGGCGCGGCGCCAATCGACGAACCGATCACCGCGAAGAACGAGGGCGGCCAGGAAAGTGTCGAGGACACCATCGCCATTTTCTCGCATGCCGGGCCGGTCGCGGCGACGCGGCGGTTTATGTATATGCCGGGCGGGGTGCAATCGATCACGCCCGTGGGCGGCGGCATCGGGTTGCCGATCGACGTGCTCGCGGATCGCGCGGGCGCGGCGGCGCTGCAGGCGCAGCACGAGGCGCTCACCGCGAAAGGCAAGCGCCCTTATTTTGATCTCAACCACGAGGATGGCCCTGCCAGCTTCTGGCCGGAGCGCTACGAGTGGAGCGACACGCCCGCGCCGGGCATCTACGTGAGCGGGGAACTCACCGGCAGCGGCCGCGCGGCGATCGAGGGGAAGGATTACCGGCAATTCTCGCCTGTATTCCACGTGGATAACAAACGCGCCAAACCGGCGCGGATCGTCTGCCGCGAGGACGCGAAGCCGAACATGGGCGGGTTCGTGAACGACCCGGCCTTTAACCAGATTTTGCCCTTGTGGGCGAAAAACGCCGATGGAGCGCATCCATCACAACAAAAGGAAAACCTAGTCAATATGACACCTGAACAACTGGCTGCGCTCCAAGCCAAAAACACGGAGCTTCAAAAAGAGATTGACGCGCTGAAAAGCGAGCAATCGGCTCTCAAAGCCAAACAACAAAATGACGAACTCGTCGCCTCGAAAATCGAAGCGAAAGAGGCGCTACTGAAAGCGAGCCAGACCACGCTCGAAAACGAATCGCTCAAGGCCAAGGCTGCCAAACTCGAAGCCGACGACCTCGCCCGTCGCCAATCCCACGCGAAGCAATTCGTCGCGGATATGGTGAAGCGCGGCGCGGTGGCGGCCAAGGACACGGCGGCGCTCGCCGAGATCGAGAAAAACGTGACCGACAACCCGGCCACATTCGAGCCGATCTATGCGAAATGGGGCGGCGCGCAGGCGCTCGAAACGCGCATCGTCGCCAGCAATGGCGCGGAACGCATCGTCGTCACCGGCTCCGATCCGCGCAACGTCTTCTCCGCTTACGAGGCGCTCGTCGCGAAAAACTCGGCCTGCACCGACCGCACGGAGAAATCGAAACTGGCGCGCGAAATGGCGGCGATCTACGCGGCGGAGTTCCGCCACGATTCGCGGATCATGGACAGCCCGCTCATCTCGGCGAACAGCGTCGGCACACTCGCCGGCACGCTCGTCGTGCAACGCGTGCTGGAGTTGCTGAAACTCACCTTCCCGGCGCTGACCCGGTTTTCGACCGATTTCAGCGACCAGCCGGCGAGCTACAACCAGACGGTCACCACGCGGATCGTGAGCATCCCCACGGTGCAGACCTACAACACCAGCACCGGCTGGACGGCGAGCGATGACACGACCACGGACGTGAGCGTGACCATCAACGCGCACAAAGGCGTGCCGATCACGTTCGACAGCAACACGCTTTCGAGCACGGTCCGCAACCTCTTTGGCGAGGCTGCTCCCGCGCAGAGCTACGCGCTGGCCAAGGCCATCGTCGATGCGCTCTATGCGAACATCACTGCTGCTAACTTCACCGCGACACCGGTGACGCAGGCCGCTGCGAACTTCAGCCGCGCGGATGTGATCAACATGGCGGTGCCGCTGAATATCCTCGGCGTGCCGATGGGTGCGATGAACCGGACGCTGCTGCTTTACAGCACGTATTTCGGCAAGCTCGCCCAGGACAATGCGATCGTCACGCTCGCGGCGTTCCAAAAATCGGGAATCATCACGGACGGCACCTTGCCCGACGTGCATGGCTTCACGGTCGTGGACGCTCCGAACCTGCCCGCCGGCTCCGACCATATCGTCGGCTTTGGCGGCAGCAAGAGCGCGCTCGTGGTCGCGACCCGCATGCCGAATGACTACACGCAGGCGCTGCCCGGCAGCTCCTACGGCAACGTCACCACCGTCACAGACCCCGACCTCGGCATCTCCGTGATGCTGGTCGAATACGTCGATCACAAACTAGGCACGGCCACCCGCCGCATTTCCATCATGTATGGAACCGCGCTCGGCCAGGCGAACGCCGGCCAGTTGCTCACCTCGCAGTAAAAACCTTCCCGTTTCGCCCGCGCGGTGCATGCCGCGCGGGCGGCGGGATACCAACAACAAAAACCAATCAAAAGTTAAAAAAAATGAAGAAACCATTGCTCATCGCCGCAGCCATTGCGGCAGTCATCGTCGGCGCGGTTTACGCGACTGACCTCAACACCACGTTTAGCTCGCTCAAGCCGCAGACAAACGACACGGAACTCGTCATTGCCCACAAGCAGGCGATCTCCGCCGCGCCTTCGGCTTACAGCTACATCAGCACCACCGGCACCACGACGGTCACCAGCATCAACGCGATCACGCGTGTGGTGATTGGAACTGCCGGCACCGCCGATTCGTCGCTGATCCTCAAGGATGGCACCACGACGCTTGCGACCGTTTCCACGGCGGCGCAGGCATCCATCCCCATCGACGCGGTTTTGACCACCGGCACGCTTAAGCTCATCAGTAGCGGCACCACCGGCGCGCTCATCACCGCGACAACCAAGTAGCGCATCATGGCGAAACCAGCGACGGCGACCGCCAAGACGGCGGAGCCAAAAAAGACCAAACAGGCGAACCCGCTCGACAGTGTTATCGGACGGGCTTGGCTCGTCGGTCAACTCGCCGAAGCACGCCGTGTGATGCGTGAAGGCCCAGGCGGGCAGGGATGGGCTTTTAACGAAGCGCTGAAACCCGGTTCACAGGAGCTTTCGGACTTCATCGAAGCCTTGCTGGCCACGCTGAACTAACATGGCCTGGAGCGCACCCACCACTTCCGATGTCCTGAGCGAATTTACGCCCGGCGACGCGGCGGTGATCAAAAACCAGCAGGGGGGGATCGACAATATCGCGTCGATCCTCTCCCGCGTGGTCGCGGAGGTGCGCGATGCCATCCGCAGCGGCGGTTACGATCTCGATGCGGACACGACCAAGCTCCCGCTAGGGCTGCACAACGACGCCATTGCCATCACCCGCTGGAAACTGCTGATCGCACTCCCGGCGCTAAAGGCGATGCAGACCGAGGAGCGCAAAAAGGCATACGAGGACGCGCTCAAGAAACTCGGCGACATCGCCGCGCAGAAATTCGCGCCAGAGCCGCCTACCGCCGGCACCACCAGCAAGGGCGGCTGCTGGGGGAGTGAAAACAAGGTGATCGGCCGCATGCACCCGACCCCGCGCCCTGGCGTGCAGCAGACCGGCACGGCGAACGATTACGCGAACCCGAGCGAGCCCGCCGACAGCGGCAACGCATGACCATCACCTATCACATGCTGACCCGCCCACAAATTGCCCGAACCTTGCGAGCCATCACGCTGCTTCCAGTGCCGGCGCAACGGCGCATCGTCGCCGCGCTCGCGTGCGCAAATTCGGAGGCTGGCAAAACACGCGACCCGAAAAAAGTGGCGCTGGCGGCGGCGCATTTTAAAAAGCGCGAACCGGTGATTGCCTCGATGCACGCGGCGATCAAGCGGCAGCTCGATTATGCGAAATTCGAGACGCTGCGGAAGATCGAGAAAAGCGCACGCCTCAAAGCTGCGGCGGTAAAAAGTGCCGAAGGCACACGGTTCGTGTCCGATCTCGTGTTCGATCCCGATGAGTTTCGCGACGGGCTTTTTGCCACGCTGCGCAGTGAATCGACCGACGCGCTCCAGCTCGCGGGCGACCAGCTTTTCGAGGAACTCGGGCGCGACGAGCCGTTCGTGATGGCCGACCCGAAGGCACTCACATTTTTAAACGAACGCGAAAACAAGCTCGCGGACATCCCCGATGAAATCCACGCGGAGATTTCCGATGAAATCAAGACCGCGCTCGACGAGGGGAGCACGCTGAAACAAATCGCGCAACGGGTCAGCGATAAATTCGACCAGATCAGTGAAGGCCGCGCGGCGAACATCGCCAGCACCGAGACCGCCGCCGCGTTTGGATACGCGCGGCAGGAGGGGATGAAGCAGGCCGGCATCGCCACCAAGCGCTGGCTCACCAGCCATCTGCCGAACGTGCGCGAATGGCACGCCGAGGCCGAGGACGATCCGCGCAACCAGAACGTGCCGGTGGACGGGCCGTTCATCGTCGGCGGCGAAAGCCTGATGTATCCCGGCGACGGCGCGGGTTCGCCGGCCAATGTCTGCAACTGCCATTGCGTCGCGGTCGAGGGAATCGAGGAGGAGGCGGCATGAGGGCATTGCTGATTGCTGATTGCAGATTGCCAATTGAGGGGGCGCGCGCATGAGCGAGGTGAAGATCATTATTCCGATGGCGAGTTTGCAACTGGCGGAACGGGTAAAGAAATTTCCGTTCCTTACTTTGCGCGCGATCGCCAAAGGGATGGACACGGCTACGGAAAAAACGGTGTTAAACATCAAGGAAAAGCGCCTCTCCGGGCCGACAACCGAAAGCTCGCTTACACCGCGCAGTAATTTGATGCGCGAAAGCGCATCGCGCCTTTATGCGGAGATCCAGGGCAATCGAGTAACGACGCACATCATCGACGCAGCGCCTTACGCATGGGTTCACGAAGAAGGAAAAGTGATTGAGCGCGTCACCAAGCCGGGCGTGGTGCGGCTGCGGACGGATCGCGCGGGCAATCTCGTGCGGCAGGAGAATCACCCGCAGCTCGCGCGCTTCGCGAAGAAAACCGGCAAGCTCGCCCGCGAGGTGAGCCATCCGGGCGGCAAGACTTACAAGATCGTCATTCCCGCCCGCGCGCCCTTTGGCCACGGCATCGCGGATAACGAGACCACCTACACCGCGTGCATCGGCGCGGAAGTCGAGGCGGCATGGGAGGGCAAGGAATTGTGAGCACGCCGAACCTCCAGACCATCCCCGCGCTGGTGGCACAGATTTTAAAGGACTTTACCGATCTCGCCGCACTGACCCCGCGCAACGGCAACGGCTCGGAAAAAACGGACGATGCCGGCCATTCGCTTTCCTCGATCGTCAACACGAACGAAGGCGACATCCAGAGCCTCGTCGAGAAAAGCGTCGCGCAGTTGAGCGTGGCGGTCGCGATCCTGATCGAGAGCGCGGATGACGACGAATCGCAAAGCCGCACTCCATTTTACAACCCGGTCAATTTCCTCGTGGAGATTTACGAGCTGGTGGAAAGCAACAAACTCACCGCGACCACCACGGTTGTCGGGACCGGCACCGGACTGCCCGCATGGACGATTGCCGACCGCGTGATCGCGGCGCTGAAACACAAGACGCTCAGTTTTTCCGCCGACGGCAGCAGTTACGACATCACCTGCCGCAAACCGACGATCCAGAACGTCACCAGCAGCAAGGACGCGGAGATGGGCGTCAAAATTCTCCGCTGCCATTTTTCCACCAAATGCACCGGCGCAGCCCGCGCCACCGACTAACCAAACAATTATGACAGACGAACAAAACGCCAAAATCTACCAGCACTACACGAAAGCCCTCGAAGACTTCCGCAAGTTACCGGCTGAAAAACAAACCAAAGTTCCGGAATGGACCGACAGCGTGAACGCGATCGTCCCGCCCGATGCACCGAAGCCCGCGCCCGCCGCTCCAAAACCGGAGCCGCAAAGCGGCGCTTCAACTCCGACCACAAAACCAGCAGCGAACAACCAGTAAAACAACAACACAATTTAAACCATGAGCAATCAAACCAACTTTCGCGGCGGCCCGGCTTACCTGACCTGGGACTCCACCACATGGAAAATGCGGGAGGACTGGAAAGTCGTCCTGCCCGACCAGATGTTTGACATCCCGAGCGCGAGCGGCGTCGGCATCAGTAAAGGCATCGCGGACAAGGTGGGCAAAATCACCTTCGTCCCGAAAATCTTCAAGACCGGGCTGGCCGCGCAAATCGCCGCGCTCTTTCCCTACACCAACCCGTCGAGCGCCGGCGCGCTCGTGCGCCCGACCAGCGATCTGCCGGCGGTGATCCACAAGAAGTTTGGCGGCACCAGCGACCTCGGCCTCACCGGCACCGCTTACGCCGCGATGCTGACTAAAATGCCGCCGGTCACCTTCGCACCGGACAAGCCGCTCGTCGGCTCGGCGGTGGAGTTGAGCTACCTGCAGGCGCTCGGCACGAACGTCGGCGATGCCGCGTCGCTCTTCGCGGCGGCCAGCGCCAGCTACAGCGAACCGGCATGGACGATTGCCGATGAGTTGTTCGACCGCTACACGCTTGCGCTCGGTTATCTCGGCACCATCACCGCCGCGACCACGAACACCAGCACGAACGTCACCGTCACCAGCACGGCGGGCATCCTGCCCGGCCAGGCGATCACCGGCACCGGCATCCCTGCGAGCACGACCGTGGCCTCGATCACCAGCAGCACGGTGTTCGTCCTCAGCGCCGCCGCCACGGCCACGAACGCCAGCGTCACGCTCACGCTCGCGCAGCTCACCGTGGTCACCGACAAGGACGGCATCACGTTTACACCCAACTGCGTGCTCGACCCGGTGAAACCAGCGATGGAACCGACGCGCGATTACCGGCAGGGCATGCTCACCGGAACGCTCAGCTTCCGCCCGCATAACATCGATGTGGACACGTTTTACTCCACCTATTTTCCCGAGACGGCGGACGTGCTCGGCGGCAGCGTGGAGCAGGCGCAAACCTGCCAGGCAAACATCACCGGCGCGAAAAGCGGCGGGTTGAACCTCGTGATCCCGCTCGTGCGCAAGGCAAAGGCCGGGCACGAATTTTCAACCAAAAACCCGGTCACCGACAAGGTGGAGCTGGAAGCGATCCAGGCTTACCAAAGCAGCGCGTGGCAGCCGCTCTTCACCTTCGGCGTCAACTCGTAACCGGCGCACGATTTGAACAACGTCGTCAGAATCACCTGCAACGCCGTAACGCTGGCCGATGGCACGCGCACCGGCGGGCGCTGCGGGAAGCTGGAGATCAACGGCGCGGCCGTCACGGAGACGGTCGCCGCGATCCGCGCGCTCTGGCTGCAGTTCCTCGACCGCTACAACAAAAGCAACGACGTGCAATTCACCATCACCACGCAGCACGCGAGCGCGATTGCAGCGATGACGTTTCACGCCAAGCGCATCGAGGCGATCGGCGGCGTGCGCAACCTGGTGATCACCTACAGCGACGGCACCGACACGCTCACCATCACCGCCACCAGCGCGGCGTGGACCGCCACGCGCGGAGACATGGAGAATCTCTCCTCCGTCGTCACCTACAGCGTCAAGTGCGGCCAGCTCGCGATCGCGGTGAATGGCTCGCCTGCGAGCGGGGCGGATTTCGCGCTGCCGCTGCTGGACGAATCGGCGATCTCGCCGCTCATCATTCCCGCCGGCACCACGGCCACAGTCGGCGCGGGCAAAGTCCTCGTCGCCTTTTCGCTTCAAGTCGACGGCGCCCTAATCATCGACCCGTTGGCAGACGTGTATCTGCTCGCTGCTTAACAAACTATGGACGGTGTTATTTCACTACCGCAAATCGCAAACCCGAGCAGCGGCCCCGCTTCCGGCTACACCGGCCTCTTCGCGGGGAGCGACGGCGGGCTCTATTTAATCAAGTCCGACGCGACGATCATCAAACTATCCAGCCTCAACGCGGCGGGCGAAGTGCTGATCGGCACCTACGCGAAACTCGTGCCGATCACGCACGGATTCAAAATTCAAGTCTCAACAGACGGCAGCACGTGGCAGGACGGCCCGAGCTGGGTCGCCAGTTAAATTTTATGAAAAAAGCATTCATCGCACTTTTTCTTCTCAGCGGTATCGCCGCTTTCGGCGCGGTCACGCAGACCGATCCGACCACCGCCAACCACACCGGCGCACAGACGTTCAGCGGCGTCACTACGTTAAGCGGAACGAACATCGTGAGCGGCACGACTGGAATTTCCGGCACCACCACGCTCCGAAGCGGCGCAGTGCTCAACACAGCCACCGGCTCGACGGTGAACGTCAGCGGCACGCTGAACCTCAGCGGCACATCGATCGGCAACACTTACCAGCCGCTCGATGCCAGCGAGTGCTATCTCGGCGCGACGTTTAATTACTACGACGAAAAACTGGAGTTCATCACGTCCACCGACGCGCTGAACTGGCGATTTGCCACCGACCGGCAGATCACTTCCACCAGCGGCACCGTGCGCGATCCTTCCATCCTCTATCGCGGTGGGCGGTTCATCGTCGCCTTTACGAGCGATGGCATGAGCGGGACGAACGGCCGCTTCGTTGTCGGCACCAGCACGGATTTGGCGAACTGGACTTTTACGCAAATCACCGTGGCCGCTTTTTCGGGTAAGAAAACGTGGGGGCCTCTCTGGTTTGTCGATCCGGCGGACAACAGCCTGCACCTGACGATCGCGGCGGGCGACGATTCGGTGAAGATGCTCGCCTACGAGATGCACCCGGCGTCCGAAATCGACCTCACCACCGGCTGGAGCGCGCCGGTGCAGATCACCGGAACGGCGCTTTCCGCAGCCAGTTCGAACAACTCGCCATACATCGTCTACCGCGCCGGCACCTATTACATTTTTTACGACCTGCTCTTTGCGGCCAATATGCAGGAAGCGAGCTCGAGCAGCCCGTTTTCCGGTTACAACACCGTCGTCAATTCCGGCTTGAACGTCGGCGAGGGGGCATCGGTGGTGCTGCTCGCCAGCGGGACTTACCGGCTGTTTGGAGAATACACAATCGGCGGCTGCAAATACCGCGATTCAAGCGATCTCACGACGTGGAGCAGCGCGGCTGACCTGCGGCAGCCGACTTCCTTCAGCCATCCCTCGGTGATCCGGCTCGGTGCGGCTGAAAAACAAATCGTGCTCAACCTCGTGGCCGCACGCGACGCCTCGGCATTTTCGATCCAGAACAATGGCAGCAACGCTTTCGGGGTCGGCACATTTCCCACCACGCCGAGCACGCGCCGCCCGCGTGCGGATGGGCTTACGATTAGCGGCACAGGCGGCTACCATTCCAACCTCTATTTCGACGCGGCCAGCGCGGATTACGCGGCCATTTTTACCGACTACGACAGCGGCGGCACGAGTAACTTCTATATCGCGCGCAGTCCGGGAAATAGCTACTTCAAGTTCAACGCCGGCACCAATAACGTCACCACCTACGGAACGCTATCCGGCACGAATTGGTCGGTGAGCAGCGCGGGTGCGCTCGTCGCCGCCACGGTCAACGGTAACACCGTCAGCACCGGCACGGGCACGCTCAATCTCAACGGCTACAGCCTCGCCGCCGGCAGCAGCGGCACGCTCGGCACTGCCGCGTTTACCGCATCGAGCGCATATGAAGTTCCGCTCACCTTTTCCACCGGCCTCACCCGAAGCACGAACACGATCACGGTGAACACCTCGCAAAACATCGCGACGCTTTCAAACCTCACGAGCAACGGCCTTGTGACCACCAGCGGCGGCACCGGCGCGCTCTCGATCACCACCACCACCGGCAGCGGTTCCGCCGTGCTCGGAACATCGGGCACGATGACCACGCCGACTCTCAACGGCACCCCGACGCTCGGCAGCGCCAGCGGCTGGCGCAGTGCGCTCGGGTTGAAGGTGCTCTCCACGCCTTATTTTTCCGTGCAAAAAGCGAGCAGCGGCGCGAGCGACAGCAGCTCGGAGTTTGCCTTTGAAAATAGTTCCGACTGCTTTGTCGCGCTGCTCGGCGGGGCCGGCAGCAACACCGGTTTCCGATTTGGTAATTCAAGCAGCTCCACAGCCGGCGGGTTTCTCGCCGCCAGCAACAGCGGGAGCGTCCTCTACGGTGTCGCGGGAACCACGGTCATCACGCTCAGCGGCGGCACGCTCTCGACCGGCTACGCGCTCACCCAATACACAGCCGACAGCAGCGGCGTCGGCACCGGCGCGATGCGCTGCGACGGCGGCCTGACAATCGTGAAAACGATCTACACCGGCGGCGGGGTGCTCAGCGACGGCGATCTGACGACCGCCACCGTTGGCAAGACGCTGAAGGTCAAAAGCGGAGCGAACTCGCTCTCCGGCACGTTTACTCTCACCAGCGGCACGGCCAGCATCGCGAGCACGGCCATCGACGCGAATACGGTTATCGTTCCAACGATTAAAACTGCCGGCGGAACACCCGGAACCAATCTTCCGTCCATCGTCGTTTTTTCAGGCTCGGCCAACATCACCGGTGCAGCCACCGATACTAGCACCTATAACTGGGTCGGGCTAAAAGTTAACTAGCGGCGCTCATCCGAGGAATCGCATGAGCGACAAAAAGTTTGATCTAGAGATCGCGACGACGGCGACCGGCGACGGCGCGCAGAAAACCGCTGCCGGTCTCGATCAAGTCGCCGACTCCACCAAAAAGGCCACGGCGGCGACGGAGGAATACAACGCGCAACACGCGAAGACGACGGAAGGCTTGCGCGAAGCGCGGGAGGCGCTGCATCGCGAAGGTGAAGCGCAGGGCGAAATCCGTGAGGCGGCGATGGAAGCCACGCACGGGCTGCACGGCGCGCATCTGGCGATTGCCGGGTTATCTGAAGCTGCGCAAGGCGGCGAAGGCGCGCTGCATGGGCTGATGTTTGCGTTCAAGGGCGTAGCGCTCGCGGCGGGTGCTGGGGTGTTTGGCGTCTTGGCGCTGGCGCTCACTGGCCTCACGGAACTGATCGGGCATGTGGTCGAAGCTTCGAAAAAGGCGAAGGAGGAACAGGAAAAAATCGCAGACGAAGCGGAGAATGCGCGCGAGAAAATTGACGAGACGGTAAAGGAAGCCGAGAAGATGAAAAAACCGGCGGAGGAGTGGGAGGAGGCCATCAAAAATGCCGATGCCGCACTTGATCACACCCTGGAAACTTTTCGTTCCATTCATGGCGAAATGGAAAAACTTCTGGCTGCGCAGGAAAAGAATGCCATTGCCGGAATACAGGGGCGATCCGACCTGAGCGACGAGGAAAAACGGCAACAGGTATTCAACACCAAAACCACTTTTGCCTCGCTGCGTAATCAAAGCTCTCAGGCGCTTTACGACAAGGAAATCGAACTCCAAAAGCGTAAGATTGAAGCGCAGGAAAAAGCGGCTGAGGATGCCGCTCAAGCCGCTGCTGTAGCCCGCTCGTTATACGAAAATATCAAGCAGCAGAAAAACGATTTCGCTGACAAAGTTGCGGCGGTTAAGGCTCGACTGGACAAACCCGCCGCGCAGGAAGCCTCGGAATTTTACGAACAACACGGACTTGCCGCTGATACCGATGCGCAAAAACAAGGTTTTAAATCCGCGCGCGATCGCATCGACAAGGAACGCGAGGCGCTCGCTGCGTGGTTAAAAGAAAAAGTCGAAGATCAAATAAAAGAGCTGGAAGCGAAAAAGAAGGAAGCTGAGGAAGAGCAAAAAAAAGCGAACAACGCCGCCAGCACACAAAGCGCCAAGGCGGTTGAGGCGCAAGTCAGCGGCGGCAACAAAATCGCCGCACTCGAACGCGAAAAATTAAACGCAAAGGAAGCGCGCGAGATCGAGCAGCAAGCCGCCGATCAGGAGGAGTCAGCCCGCCGGCGCAAAGAAGCACAGGACGAAAAAGACAAGGCGCTAAAGCAACAGCAGGAAACCGAGCGCAAGAACCGGCACGAGACCGAGGAAGCAATCGATCGCGCGCATCAGGCGCAACTCTCCGAGGAGCGCGCTAAGGAGCAAGCTGCACGCGAAGCCGAGCAGATCGTCAAGGCCGATGTGCGCGAGGATGAAGCGGCTGATAAAGCAGCCGCCAAATCGAAAAAACAGGAGCGAGACGAGAGGCTTCGCGACGCTCCAAACGCTGCGGCGCGCCGCCAACTCAAACGCGAATTTGCGCGCGAGGATCGTCATGATCATGTGAGAGGCCAAAAATCGGCTTCAGACTTGGAGCATGATCGCGACGCGGAATATGAGAAGCCGATTGACACCAAAAGCCCGCTCTCACTTCCGAGCGAGGTTAAATCAGGAACAGGTGCAAGCGCAGACTTTGAAGCCCTCAAAGCCGCGAGCGAACACGCCAAAGCCGCCGCCGCCGCGCACAGCAAAGCCGCCCAGGACTTGACGCATTCCGCGCAGGAAATCAGCAACGCTTCGAAAATGGTGACAGCCGCAGCCGCCGCGATGGCTTCCTCGATGACCGAGATGAAATCGAGAATCGAAGGCGCAAGGAGCGACTACTAAAATGGGCCTGCAAAACCATACACTCCAGATCGGCAACAGCACCTCGGCCACATTGGCTGATCTCGGCATCGTCGATTGCGTGGTGGACGCCACCAGCGCGGGCGACGACAAGATGACGCTCACGCTGCCGCGCAGCATGCAGGCGGCCGATTTGATCCCCGCCTTTACCCGCGTGATTTTGCGCGACTGGACAAACACGATCCGCTTTACCGGCTGGTGCCTCGACCCGCGCGGCGAGGCCACCGGAAACAAGGAGGAACGCCGCTACACAATCCTCGGCCCGCAGGCGCTGCTGCGTGGCAAAGTCTTTCGCCAGCGCTGCAAAATCCCCGCTGATCCGACCGTGTTCACCACCACGTTTGTCGACGCATGGAACAGCGACGTGATTTTAAACCGCTGGAACGATGCCGGCACCAGCACGATGAAAGTGGCAGACCAGATCGTCGAGGCTCTGGAATGGTTCATCCTCGCGTGGGCGGGTTATAGCGATGCGACCATCGCCGGGCTCGGCTACGCAGCGGCCGTCACCGCCGCGCAGGCCGGTGCCCCGATCACGTGGGATGTCTCGCAGGTGGCCGATCTCTACCCGCCCGGCTCGCAGGCGCAATCGCGGTTCTGCTGGGATGTGATCCGCGACCAGATGCGCTGGATGCCGCTGCTCGCCTGCCGCTGGCTCTACAACACCAGCGACGCGCATCCGATCCTCCATTTCCACAACAATCGCGGCACAGCGGTCAATAACGCCGGCAACGCGGTGATTAGCAGCGACGTGGTTTCGCGCGTGCTCGATGTCACCGCAGGCAACGTCACCGGCTGGAACTGGACCGCGCGCCCCGACATTCTGCTCAGCCGTGTGCGGATCACGTGGGTGGCTTACATCGAAAACGTCGAGCCGGGTGACTCGGACACCGTGCGCTACTGGCGCAAATACGTCGTGGACGATTCCACGCAAGGCAACGGCTCGTTTTTTGAGATCGACCAGACGATCGAGCTGCAACCGGGGCAGTTGCTCGATGACGGCACTTTTGCCGTGCCCGAGGAAGCGCCGGCCAGCGGGCTCGCGGCGTCCATGCACGCGCCGTTTAAAACGCTGAGCTACGACTTTGAATGGAAAACCAAAGGGCAGGAGGTGAACTGGGACCCGCTGCCGGGCGAA